>Ga0073928_10000066_pt1 | contig 231409 bp, 202 predicted proteins | sample PaiPotPPA55metaG_FD_76969 | JGI IMG/M metagenome (GOLD analysis project Ga0073928, IMG submission 76969) | Iron sulfur acid spring bacterial and archeal communities from Banff, Canada, to study Microbial Dark Matter (Phase II) - Paint Pots PPA... ...
GGACAGGAAGGTTAGCCGATCGCATAGGGCTTCAGCCGTCCTTGATCGTGACTGTCATTTGCTACTCCTATATCGCTTTGTTCGGGGCCACCGCGATTCGCCGCCGGGTGCTGATACATGTGCCGCCGGAAATCCCTCCTGCGTAGGACCCTGTGCCTGAGCGCCTCAGACAGGTAGTACTACCAGCACCCGATTCGAGCTCATGACCCGGAGTTATCGTGCTACTGCTCTCAAGCTGTGCAATTTCTCAGACTCCTGATCCCACCCCGGTGGATGGAAGAATCACCGGCACCGTGGTCAACGAAGATGGAAAGCCTTTCCCGGAGCGACAGTCTACGTCTCCGAAGAGGCCTCCTCCCTCGTTGATGCGAATAGCGTAGTTGCACGCACCGATGCTGCTGGGCGGTTTGACTTCGGCCGAACGGTCAAGCACGGAGTCTATGAGATCTACGCCCGTCAAGATAAAGAGGGTTATCCCGACCCAACCTCTAAGTTCTATCAGCCGCTGAATTTTAGCCCTCAGAAAGTCCAATTATTCGGCGATCGCCCGGCGGAGAAGGTTACCGTTCAACTGCAGGAGAAGGCGGCAATTCTGGCAGGCAGAGTCTTCGACGCAGACACGGGTCGGCCTCTGCGAGCTGGTGTCGGTTCACCAATCTGCGGATCAAGGCTGCCCACTTCGTTTCGGCCGACGGTGAGTTTCATGCACTGATCCCTGCCAATACGGATGTTTACGTTATAGTCCAAGAGGTGGATCGAGATCACGCCTATTGGTCCCTATTCACAACCAAGGTGACCTTGAAGCCGGGTCAAAAGATGGATATCGACGTACCGCTTTCCAAGACACCTACACCATCAGATACTCCCGAGTGATGGCCTTTGCACTTCATAGTCGGGACCATTACCCGCTGACCTACATCTGACGGGGTTTGCAGACCAAGGGGAAGTTCATGAATCTTTTCGACTCTCGCTCGCCGCAGACTAATTGCGGTTCGCCAACGCCGTCGCACGCTCGAACACCGGATCACGACCTTGTCGCCAGTCATCGAAAGTCATCGTTATAGTCTCGTCCGGCTGAAGCGTCTTCACGCGTAGGGGAAGCAACCAGTTCAACCAAAAGCAGGTGTCGAAATCGTTGCAGGAATGCCCGTAATCATGCTTGCCAATCTCGTAGTGCAAGCACAAAGGATAGTTCGGCAGGCAGCCCCGCCCTCCTTCGGCAAAGAATGCCAGTCTGTCGCCCACCGGTTCGCCCAGAATGGCGACGCGGTCGCCGCCAGAGTGCTTGATAAGCGCGGTGGTAGTGATTCCTGCTGAGAAGGTCATGCCGGAGGTTAGGAGATAGATGTAGCCGCCCGGCGCGATGAGGTCCGGTAGATCTTTTGCAAAAAATATGGTCTTAGTGAGATTGCCGCCGGCGTTGAAGCGGTTGTCGAAGATAAGGTGGCAGGGCTTGTTTGCTTGCATATCAGCCTTGGTCGCCGCTTCGAAATCCATAATGCGGTTGTTGTCTACGTCGTCATTAGATCTGAACTGGATCAGCATGACGCAGGAGTGCGGCAAGCGAACACGGCGGAATGTCTTATCGAAGTCGGAAAACGTGACCGGCAAGGGCTGATCGGACTGATATGCGACCCAATCGGCCCCCAACTCCTTGAGGGGTTCGCTCGAGTAGATGCGGTTCACGAATATGTCCGGTTCGTCCTCGCTGGGCCTGTAAGGCGTGAGCATGCGTGTGACGGTCGTACCCGATGGTGATGCTACCGTCCATGTCGAGTGCCCCATGTCAGGCGCAATGCCTGCGCCAACCAGTACATCCTGCCAGCTTATGTACACCTCCGCGCATAGCTTGCGCCACTGTGGAGTGCCGCCGCGAAGCTGCTCGAGCCGTGTCATCACCTCGTCTATGGGATGGCCGTCAATTGAGACGATCTTGCCGCCTAGAAGGTCGGCGTATGTCGTGGTCGCGTGCAACACATAGATGCCGTCGGAGAAGGCCGCCACGCGCACTGGCAATTCCATCGGGTCGGCACCGGAATCGCTGTCCACGCGTGTGTGACCGTTATCGGTGAGCGCAGCAATCTCCATGAGCGCTACGCGGAAATTGGGCCGTTGGACGACGGTCTTTAAATCCGCGAGTTCTGCTATGCGCCGCTGCTCTTGGGCGCGAGCCTCAATCGAATAAGAGCGATCCATCGCGATCAACTTCGCAAAATAATCGAGGTCCTGGCGCTGCGCTTCGAGCGGGTCTTTCGGCTTGCTGTATTTGGCTTGCGGCGGCGAAGGGTAAAAATGGCGCATCATCGCATAGACCAAACCACTCGCGATCGCGACGAGCAATAGAACGACACCAAAGGCAGCGCCGCTAATCTTCAGAAATTTCGGCATGGCTCCACATGTCCGGCCTTAGAGATCGGTTCACCGGCACAAGCCAACAATCCACTCCTCGCTGTTTTAATATGCTTGATTCTTCCATGAGAGTTCATCAGTGTTGTTGGCATCGCAATGTAACTAGCATCGTTTCACCCGTCACCCCGATCCTGGCTCAACGCACTGGTCAGATGCTGTCTGCGCTTTTGCCACTCCGAGCTTGAAATACCTGCGGCCCGACCTCGATCAGCCGCGCGGTAGCATTTCGAAGACTGACACCGGACTCCGCTCCGATCGGTAGTCCGAATGGCACATCGGCTGGCAACTGGTCCTCAACGGTTTCGATCTCCCGCTCCCAATCGATGGCCACTAGCTTCCAGCCTTTCTCGGTCTGCTGTTTGAGATCCGCCACTGCCAGCGGACCCGCGACCACTTGACGCACCACTCTGTTTTCTTCGTGTCCCGACACCTCGCCTTCGAAGCTTGGGGAGCAGCGCAGCATCCGAAGTTCCAGACGAGGCAGAGAAAAGTCCTGTGCCTGCAACACAGCGGTTTCGCAGGGATCGAGGGAACCGTTCGCTGGTGGACTGGAGTGTCCGGAATCAGACAGCCTGGGCATCCATCCGCATATGTTTAGTGAATCGTCAGTGAGTCTTTGCGCGTGGTGCTCCCGCCATACTCCGACAGAAGGCACGAGTGGGGATTTTGGGCAGCTTCGCCGCGCTGTGATGCGGCTGAGATTCTAGGGGCTCTCGCAGCATGCACTGATGCCGAGAGGTTCTTATCCAAACCTATCGGTTGAAGTTTGCCATCTCTCTGATTCCACGCCTCTACAATGTTTTGACGAGGGACGAGACTGGGAGTAACGTTCTTGCGGTTTGCGCGTCTCTCCTCAGGGGGATTCCATGAACCCTAAGTCCCAGCTTGCAAGTGTGCTCTTTCTTGCAATCGTTGCTCTTCCAGCACTCGCCCGGAACACGCTAAGCCTCACGCCTGACGTTGTCCGCGGCCATTTCATGTCCATCAACCGGAAGATCCTCGACATGGCCAAGGACTTTCCAGAAGACAAGTATGACTTCCGGCTAAAGCCCGAGATGCGCTCTTTCCGCGAGCTCATCGTTCACATTGCCGGCGGAAACATTTATGCCGCCAAAGCTGGACGCGGTGAGAACGTCGCCTGGGACGATAATCTCGAACTCGATCCCAAGAACTACAGGACCAAGGCGGATGTAGTGGCGATGTTCGAAAAGACGGTCAACGACGCCAACGCCGTTCTGAAGGCTTTGCCGGATAGTTCCTTCGGGAAGACCGTGGATCCTTGGGTGGACGTGACCGAGCACTCCGCGGAGCACTATGGACTGCTGGTGGCGTACTACCGTGTCAACGGAATGGTGCCGCCAGCATCGCGTCCGAAGAAGTGAAAGTGCCGTTGGACTGACATGATTGCTCACGCAGCCATGGCCTAGCCGCATTCTGAACCGTAGAGTAAATGAGCTCATCTCCTAACGAGACAAAGGATGCCTGATACTCAGATAGCTTTGTTGGCGTGGAAGGTGGGAAACCATCTCCATTGGCGTGTCGTTTCGATCGAACCAGGCTCGATCGATCCAGCATGGCCCTCAAATGGTCAAGCACCCTGCCTAAGCTTGCGCAGCTATTTGGTCATTATTTTTTGCCTGTGGGCTCGATGACCTCGCAGGAATGCCCTCAGCAAAGGTGAAATGAGATTTTGTTTTCCTGTACGTCAAGATTGCGTACCAAGGTCCTGCATTTGTCGGGGACTCGGGACGCCGTCGTAAACGAGACGGCAATCCTGGAAGGCCCGCTCGTAAAAGTCTCGAACTGCAGTCACGCTGAGGTGCGCGAGGTTGTGCCGAAGCTCCTTGAGATCCTTTTCGCTCAAAATCTCGGATTTCCGCAAATCGGGACGCCGGATCCTGGCGATACATCGGTCTGTCGGACAACAACTCTCGGCCTACGGCTGAACGTTAGTCACGCCTTCGTCACCGGGCTTCGGGAAATGCTTCTCGTACCAGGTGATAGATCGGTCGGTAGCGTCGATCTGATGTTTGACCTCGGAAAGGCCATGTCCTTCGCGGGGATAGCGAAGCAAAACCGTCTCGACGCCCACATCTTTAAGCGCAATGAAAAGCTGCTCTGCTTCCGCAATGGGAACATCGTTGTCGTTCTCGCCGTGAATGATTAGGGTCGGCGTGTGAGCGGCAGCGATATGCTTCAGTGCCGAGCGTTCCCATGCGACATCCATCAGGCTTCCCTGATGCAGAAATTGTCCAAATTCCATTTCCTCGTACTGGTTGTAGTAGGTCATGTAGTTGTAGCTGACCAGATTCGCGATACCTGCCGTGGGAATTGCCGCCTTGAATTCGTTGGTCTGCGTGATGAGCCAATCGGTGAGCTGACCACCATAGCTCACGCCCTCGATCCCCAGGCGTTCTCGGTCAATCCACAAGTAGCGGCTTACCGCCGCTCTAACGGCGTAGAGAATGTCCTGGCCTTCATTGCCGTCCTGGTCGCCGAAAACGGCATCGGCAAACTTCTGGCCATACCCTATGGAGCCGCGATAGTTCACACTGAGAACAGCGTAGCCGTGGGCAGCGTAGACCTGGTTCTTGAAGTAAAAGCCGGGACCATTTTGTCCGTGCGGTCCCCCATGAATCACCACGATGAGCGGGTGCTTGGACGTGGCGGTCATGCCGATGGGCTTGGTGAGAAAGGCTTCCACCTCGAACCGGTTGTCGTTGCTGACAAAAGTGAAGGATTCAACGTCGGCGATAGGCTTGCCTGCGAAAAGTTCCAGGTTGAGGTCGGTGAGCTTACGTGCAGCAGCAGCGCCGGATTTGTAGTAGAGCTGTGAGGCATCACGGGGTGTGATGAAAGCGTAGGTGACCGCGCCGTTCTTGGCCACGGACCAGCCGGTAACGACACCGGCATCCTTGACGATGTATTCGGGCAGCCCGCCGGAGATAGGCAGCCGCACCAGGTGATTGCTCCCGCGTTCCGCCGTTGTGAAATAGACGGCGCTGCCATCGGGCGCCCACCGCGGCGCGCCCTGGCGATTGTCAATGACGTTGCCGATTTCGCGGCGATTGCCGCCATCGGCGTTCATCAGCCAGACATGCGTATCTTCCATGGTGGTTTCGCGATCGGTGAGGCCGCGGCGTGTGCCCAGATAGACAATGGATTTACCGTCCGGCGACCACAATGGATCGTATTCGCAATACTCGGTAGCGGTTAAGCGGAGAATGCTGTTGTCGGCGAGTCGCAGGGTGAAAAGATCGTAGTTAAAAAACTCATCCTGGTTCGGTTCGCGGTTGGAAGCGAAGACGAGTTGCTTGCCGTCGGGCGACCAGTCAATGGAGTGCTCGTCGTAATTGCCGCGAGTGAGCTGGCGCACCTGCTTTGAAGCAGTGTCCACAACGAATATGTGCAAACGCTGATTGTCGTTGAAGCGCGTCATGCCTTCGCTGTAGTCGGGCTTGTAGAGATAACGGGTGATCACCATGGGATCGCCGCTGGCTTCGGCCGTGCCTTCGCTTGGTGTGGACGAAACGAAGGCGATCTGTTTTCCATCCGGCGACCACGCAACGTCCTTGCCCCTTTCCGGAAGCGGCGAATTCGTACCGGCCAGCGCGGTCAGGACAGTTGTGTCACTGCCGTCCGGATGCGCGATCAACAAGCTGTGCTTGTCTCCATCCTCACCACGGAACGCGATCCACTTGCTGTCGTTCGACCAGAGCGCAGCGCTGGCCGGCTTCTCGCCGCCCAGGCGGACGCTCTTTGCCGTGCCTAGATCCATCACCCAGAGTTGTCCGTAAGGCCGGCCGGGGAGATCACGCATCGTGATCGAGTAGGCGATGTAGTGGCCGTCAGGCGAGATCGCTGCGCTGCCGACGGAGCGCAGGCGAGAAAGGTCGCTGCTCGTTAGGAGCTGAGCGCAGGCCGGCATCGCGATCGCAGTTAGAAGCGCGGCACAGGATAGGCAGACAGAAACGCGGAACAACATGGAGTTCGAACGGTGCCGCATGGGATCTCCCACTTCGAAGCGTGTGCAAATGAGCAACGTCATACTAGGTCCACAGCTCCAGCCTGGTCAATGTGCAGGGACCGCGCAGAAATGCCAGAATGCTGAACGTTACTTCCGTGATCGCCTGTAGCACCCGTGTGCTATATACCAGTCTGATCTTCTTGATTTAGTCTCTTCCTTGAGCAGCACTTGGGGGAGGGCTGATCGACAGGCGTCCCATGACTCAAATCGAGTCTGGGGCGTTTTGTTTTGCGACCCATGGGAGTTTCCAAGTTGATGGCTGCCGCGTAAGGTGTTCTCCTCGCGAAGAGTGCATCATGCGCCGTAGTAAGGTAAGAAACTAGGTTTCCGCAGGTATTCTCGTTGTTTCCGAATGCTGGCCAGAGACCGAACTGCAGGTTTCCCCCCTTTCGCTGACCGATTCGGTGTCGGTGACGGAGCGAGGCGCTTGCCCAGAACCGAAACACATCAGCGAGATCGCCTGCCCTCACATTTCATTGTGGGTTCGGGGGTGGGACCGTTTGGCTGCTCGGCGCTCCCGGCGTGATCGTCGTTCCGATTACGTCGCCCGATACGATCATCTCTACGCGGCGATTCAATTTGCGGCCCGCGGCCGTACTGTTATCGGCGACAGGATCGGCCTTTCCCATTCCCTGGGCGGCGACGTTGTTCATGGAAACTCCCGAGCTGACGATGTAGTCACGCACCGATTCGGCGCGCTTCTCAGAAAGCGTCTGGTTGTATTCGTCGCTGCCAATAGAGTCGGTATAGCCCTCGATCTGCAATTTCAAGTCTGGATACGCGAGGACGATTCCCGAAATTCTCGCCAGACGCTCACGCGCCTCAGGCTTGAGGGTGTACTTGTTGAAATCAAACAGCACGTCGGGCATGCTGACGACCAAGCCGCGCGCAGTATCGCGGGTTTGCAGTACCTGATTCAGTTGCGCCAGCAAGCGCGCCCGCATTTCCTCTTTCTGGCGAATTGCTTCCTGCCGTTGCCGATCCGCGTCGGCTGCGGCGGCCTGCGCTGCTGCCGCATTGGCCTGCGCTTGCTGCTGCGCCGCCTGGGCAGCAGCCTGTTGCTGCTGCGCGTCGGCTTGTGCCTGTTCTGCCGCGGCACGGCGGCGTGCATCGTCTTCGGCCTGGGCCTGCGCTTGCGCAGCCTGGTCTTGAGCAGTTCTCGCGTCGGCTTCGGCTTTTGCCTGTGCCGCTTCGTGGGCGCGCCGTTCAGCATCAATTTTTGCCTGCTCGATGCGCCGCAGAGTCAGCACCCGCGCGTCTTCTGCCATCTGTGTCGCGCCCCGCGCCGCGGTGCCGATCGGGGTGCGTCCCTGCTTGCGCTGGTAGTAATCCTCAGCGCGTTGCAGCATGTCTTCAGCTTTCGCCAGGCTGTCGGGAGCATACTGCTTGGCCCCGGCGGCCTTCGCAATCGCTACAGCGTTGCGCGCTTCGAGCAAATCCAACGGCACTCGAGCATCCGCTTGCGTGGACGGCAGCTGCTCGGCGGGAACATCGATCGTATACTGCGCACCCTCGAGCACGTCGAACCTGGCGTCGATCGGTTCTTCGAAACCCTTAGTCTCCTGGCGAATAATATTTTCCGCCACCACTTTGTTGCTGGGGTGCGTAACTGAGAAATAGGGTTCCGCAGTCACGATCATGCCAAACGCCTGCAGATCCGTGGTCACATCAATCTTGTCTTTGCCGTTATCCCCCGGCAGAACCTCGCCCAGGTTAACCGCGCGACCTTCGGGAGTGATCGCCCACAACACATACGTGAGAAACTGTCCACCCAGAGTGGTGGCGGGCGGCATATGCGTAAGTTCTACGTTGATCGCGAGGCGGCCGCCCTTGCCCTCCACTTTCGCATGCCCTCCCACTTCCCGCATGAGTTCGGTACCGCGAATGTCCACCGTAGTCGAGCCGCCACGATGCCGGTAGTTGACTGCCTTGGTGGTACGCGCGTACACGTTCACGCGAAAGATGGGCATCTGATCGTTTTGCCCGGTATTCTGATTCATCTGCTGCGGTGCGGCGTCCTGCCCGGTATCGGGAGGTTGCGTCGGATGCGGCGAGGTGGGATAGAGCGGCGCACTGGAATTATCCTGAGCCAACATTGCGCCCGACAGCACAATACCTAGCAATAGGAGGCAAGCGGAAATTTTTTTCATGTCGTTTATCCTCGATAAGCAATTGTCGCGACAGTATAACGTTTAACTTCAAAAGAATTTTATCCTGCGATTCGTTAATGAATCAGTGACAACTGAGCAACAACGAACGTGGACCCACCGAAGTCAAACTCTGGGAAATTGTGCCCAACCTCCCAACCTACGCCAATGAAACATTCACCTATTATTTTGTTGAGGTTAACGGGAAAGCTGCTTCATCCATTTTACGGAAGCGCGAATACCGTTTCTTGGATCGAACTCCGTCACCCGGACAGTCTTAAGCCTCGAATCATACGAGGAAAATCATCGTAAGTGCTTTAAGAAACATACATATACTTCTCCGCGATCGATCAACGGAGTGCTGGCGAGCAGATTGCACTACCAGAACTGAAATCCAGTCCCAGGCGTGAGTGAGTTCGCTTCAACACATTTTGTTTCGGATTGTTTCGGAGATTGATGTTAATCCGACCTGCCGAGCGGCCATCGTCAATTTCCGTGGTCCAGAACCCTGACGGACGAATTTAAAAAACGAGAAAGACTTCAAACTATGCCAAGCGATTGTGTGATGTTTCCGAAAGAAGGAAGGTGGATAATGTCGAACCTCAGCTCTCCCTGCCATTTTGCCGCGCGACTCTGTGTTCTCGTTGCGATTGCGCTCCTGCTATCGCCGTTGCTCACGGCCCAGACGACCATTAGCACAGGAAGTATTGTGGGGACGGTCACCGACCCACAGGGCGCAGTGGTCCCCGCCGCCAAAGTGACGATCTCCGATAAAGGGACTGGGCAAGCGATTACTACATCCACCACTTCCGCTGGCGCATTCAACTCGGGTGCGCTCATTCCGGGTCAATATGTGATTCGGGTGGAGGCGCAGGGCTTCAAAACGACCCAGCAGACAATCGCGGTGGAAGTGGGTGTCACCTCTTCCGGCAACATCAAGCTCCAGTTGGGCGAAGCGGGCCAGGTTGTCGAAGTGGAAGCGACCCAACTGCAGGTCAATACCGAACAGGCAACGGTGCAAGGGGTGATCAGCACCGAGCAAATTGAAAATCTGCCGATCAACGGAAGGAATTTTCTCGATCTGGCGCAACTGGAACCCGGAGTCCAGATTCAAGATGGCGGCAACTTCGATCCCACCAAGAAGGGATTCTCTTCGATCTCCATCGGCGGCCGATTTGGCCGTACAGCACGCATCGAGGTTGATGGAGTCGACACTAGCGACGAGACAGTCGGAACAGTCACCCAAGACATTCCCCAAGGCGCCATCCAGGAATTCTCCATCGGCGAATCGATGTTGGATTTGTCCACGGAATTGACTTCGTCCGGCTCCGTTAACGTGGTGACCAAGTCCGGCACCAATTCCTACCACGGCTCGGGCTACTACGCTTTTCGTGATCAGTCGCTCGATTCCAATCTACCGGGAGCTTCGGATACACCCTTCCAGAGAAATCAATTCGGCGGCAACTTTGGCGGCGCAATCATCAAGAACAAACTGTTTTTCTTCGCTGACGCCGAGCGCACCAAGCAGGATTTCAGTCTGCCAGTCTTGCCCGGTCCTCCCTTTCAGTCGCTTACCGGCGCCGTTTCGGCCCCATTTCGCGAGGCCGAGGGCATCGCGAAGTTGGACTATCAGATCAGCAGAAATTACAAACTGTTTTATCGCTTTTCCTACGATCAAAACAGCGACATCACACCTTTCGAACCTACCGCATTTCAACCTCTGGATAACACCACCCATACTCGCGATCACGTCATAGGCCTCGACTTCACGACCGGTAGCTTTACCCACAGTGTTCGCCTCGGATACATGAAATTCTTTAACCACATCTCCAGTGGAACAACCGCCTCGACTCCATTCAATCCGACGTCGCCCATCGAGTTGGCCATCGGACCCGACTTACCCTGCCTGAATACGTCAGGAGTGGTTCCAGACGTATTCTGCTCCGGTCAGGGCTTCCTGGCTCCGCAGTCCACGCCCCAGTCTGACCATCAGGTGAAATATGACGGCAGCAAGGCGATTGGGTCTCACATCCTGCGCTACGGCGGGGGTTTGAATCATCTGCATGGCGGCGGTTTTGCGGGTTTTCTGGCCGATGGGCCCGCCGTGAACGCCAGCGCGTCTTCCTGCACTGGCATCTGCCTGACCTTGCCGGGTGGAGCGGGTAACCCTCTGAATTACCCGGCCAGTACGGTGCTTCTGGGTAACGGTCAGGGATTTGAGACCGAACATCCTTCGTTTGGCTTTCCTTTTGGGGGCTTGGGGCCGGACAATCGGATTTCCTTCTACATCGGCGACTCCTGGAAGGCATTGCGCAATTTAACCGTCAGCTATGGATTGCGCTACGTGCGCGATACCGGAAGGAGCGATAGCGATCTGGCGCCGATCCCAGCTTTGAATCAATTCAACAATCAGTTTTATTCTGGCCTCGGCGATCGGGTAAACAACCCAAACAAGAATTTGGCACCACAACTCGGTTTAGCGTGGGATCCTGCGAATAATGGAAAAACCGTGCTGCGTGGCGGAATTGGTTTGTTCTACGAGAACGCGATCTGGAATAACGTTCTTTTTGACCGGCCAGGGCGGCTGACACAAGGGAGTTTCCTGCAACTGCTGCCTGCTTGCGCAGGCGGCGTGGCACAATCCTTGCCATTTACTACCTCCATCAACCTTGCCGCTGTCTGCGGCATGCCGATTGGGCAGGTCCAGGCGCAACTCGCCTCACTCGAGTCTGAGTTTCAGGCCACAGCGGCGGGAGCCACGCTGGGACCGAATCCTACATTCATAGGTAATCCGACGCTGTTGTCTGACACGGGACCGAACGGCGACGGCATCAACTTGTTTGCGCCAGACTATAGAACGCCGCGCTCGGTGCAAATGAATTTCGGCGTCCAACGCGAGCTTCGCAGAGGCATGGTGCTTACCGCGGATTATCTCCGCAACATCTCCACCCACACTCTCCTCGCCGTCGATACCAACCATGTGGGCGATACCCGCTTCCTCAATATGGCGGCGGCAACGACCGCCATTAAAACCACGCTCACCAACTGCGGCGCCAGCAGCTTGCAGCAGATCACGACTCCTGGTTTTCTCTGCCCTGCAAGTCCGGTCACCCTGCAACCGGGCACGGCGTACACTCCGCGAGCGGCTAATATATCGGACTTTGCGACGAACGGACTGGACTCGGGCTACGAACTCTGTAGCGGATTACCTTGTCCGCATGCGGCGTTCGGCGGTATTGCCAACGGCCAACCCGGATCGCCCAACGGAGCGACCGCACTTGGCGGAAACCAAATGCTCTTCCCCATCGGACGATCCGTGTTGAATGCCCTGCAGCTCTCCTTGAAGCAAGATGTGCACAACCCCATCAGGGGAGTCCATTACCTGAACCTGCAGGTGTCCTATCAGCTTTCGAGGTACCAATCGACGGCGTCCGATAGCGACTTCATCAACAGCGCCTGGGACTACGCCGACCCCAACAAATTCTTCGGACCGAACGGCCTTGACCGCACTCACCAGCTCTCTTTTGGCGGCATCATGGACCTGCCTGGGCATTTCCAGGCCAGCGCGATCGGCCACTTCTACAGCGCTCTGCCGACCACTATGACACTCGCACCCACTGGAGCTCCCGGCGGGATGTTCGTCACTGGGGCGTACGGAGACGGCACCGGCGACGGCTACGCCGCAAACGGGTCCAATGGCACCAGCGGAGCCATTCTTCCTGGAACGAACCTGGGTTCGTTCGGGCGGGGGGTTAACGGCAGCAACATCAACCGCGTAATCGACAATTACAACCAAAATTTCGCAGGCAAGCCCACTCCGGCCGGCGACGCGCTGATCAATGCCAATTTGTTCACCCAGGCGCAACTGTCTGCCCTGGGAGCGGTCATGCCCATAGTGAATCAGGCGCCACCCAACGAAGCAAACAATGACTGGTTGCGAGACCTTGACCTAAGTTTCAACTGGAGCTACAAGATAAAAGAGCGGGTGCAGTTGCAGCCGGGTGTGAGCTTCTTCAACGTAATGAATTTCGCCAACTTCGATCCCCCCAAGAACACGATCAACGGCGTGCTTAGCACTGCCGGTCAAACACCCATATCAGGGTTTGTAAACGGGACGGCCGGACAACAGCCAAACAATCTACGGGTTGGCCTGGGTTCCGGAGTCTTTGCATTGGGGGCTCCGCGGGTTCTGGAGTTCGCGCTGAAGCTCAACTTCTAGCGGTTGCAAAGCTGCTTGATCGTTTGAAAAGCCACCGGCCCCCTGACCGGTGGCTTTTGTTTTAGGTTAAGACGTCAGGCTGGCTACCTGGAATTGGGATGTAGGATTAGGAGATCACACCGACCTTGCAGTCTCCGCGGATTGAAGGATTGAAGCGGCCCTCCTAGATTCGGGCAATCTGAAAGGCCGAAAAACTCCTTCCTCGAGAAGCTGGCTTCCCACATCGGCACCACAAGGTGTTACCGAAGTTTACGGCACAGCTTATAAATCATTGTTACTAAACCTGTTAGCCAATTATCCTTGCTTTGAGCACTCCGACGCGCCTGCCACTACGCGCGCTTTGAGTCCTAGTCATAGACATAGACGATGTCCACCACCCAAGAACAGTCGTGGAGAGGTTTGCCCATCGGCGCCAAGGCTTTCATCGGGCTGGTAATCGCCGCCGGCATGGCTTCGCTGCTTCAGGCTGCGATTCACCAAAGCAGCAGGAACATCGCGCAATTTATCTGCTACCTGGGCGTGGCGGTTCTGGCTTCGCGCCTGCGAGTCACCCTTCCCGGCATTACGGGCACGTTGTCGGTAAACTTCCTGTTTATCCTGGTGGGGGTCGCCGAACTGAGCTACTCCGAAGCGCTCACTCTGGGTGCGGTTTCCATGCTGGCTCAGACTATATATCCCAGCCGCCCGAGCTCTATCCAGTTAACATTCAACGTTTGTGCGGGTGCTCTCTCCACTGCCCTGGCCTACGTTGTTTATCACAACTCTCTGGCCAACGAGCTCATCGCCAGCCGCCCTCTGATCTTATGTCTTGCGGCTTCTACATACTTCATCGCAAATGCGGGATGCACCGCCGCCGTGGTTTCGTTCAGCGAAGGCAAACCTCTGCTGCGGATTCTGGGGGATTGCTACTTGTGGTCGTTCCCCTACTATCTTGTGGGGGCGGGAATCGCGGGCGCGATTGGTTGGTTCAACCACGAGTTCAACTGGGAATCGTCGCTGTTGTTCGTCCCAGCAATGTACGTCATTTATCGGTCCTACCGCCTCTATCTGGGGAAGTTGGAGGATCAGAAGCAGCATGTGGAAGAGATTGCCAACCTTCACCTGCGAACCATTGAGGCCCTTGCCTTGGCCATCGAGGCTAAGGACCAGACTACTCACGACCACCTGCAGCGGGTTCGCATCTATGCCATCGAAGTAGCCAAAGAGTTGGGCCTTAAAGGCACCGAATTGGAAGCTCTTCACGCCGCCGCTTTGCTGCACGATATCGGCAAGCTCGCCGTACCCGAACACATTATCGCGAAGCCCGGGCGGCTGACTCCGGAAGAGTTCGAGAAGATGAAGATTCACACCGTGGTGGGGGCCGAAATTCTGGAACGAGTTCGCTTCCCCTACCCGGTCGTGCCGATCGTGCGAGCTCACCATGAAAAGTGGGATGGGTCCGGGTATCCCTTTGGTCTGAAAGGTGCGGAGATCCCGATCGGCGCGCGGATTCTTTCCGCTGTCGATTATCTCGATGCGTTGGCCTCCGATCGTCAGTACCGGCGCGCGATGCCGTTGGATAAAGTAATGCAACAGCTGGTAGAAGAGTCAGGCAAGTCGTTTGACCCGAAGGTCGTGGAGGTCCTCCAGCGGCGATATCGAACCCTGGAGCATCTTGCCTTGGCGCAATCTGGCCGGGGTGTCGACCCTGCGTTGCCCGCCGAGCTCAAGACAACCCGTGGACCTGCGCCGGCTGCGGGGTACGAAAATGCGGCGGTCTCCGATGCGCCAGGACGAGAGGCAACTTTTCTCTCCTCAATCGCGGCGGCGCGCCAGGAAGCGCAATCTTTGTTTGAGTTAAGCCAGAATCTGGGTGCCTCGCTCAGCGTGGGGGAAACCCTCTCAGTTTTTTCCGTCAAGCTCAAACCCATGGTTCCCTACGACGCTATCGCCATCTACGTTCTTCGCGATGACGTGCTACTGCCGGAATACGTAAATGGCGACAACTACCGCCTGTTCTCTTCGTTGCGAATCCCCTTGGGAGATGGTCTCTCTGGCTGGGTGGCGCAGAACAAGAAACCCATCGTGAACGGGAATCCCTCCGTCGAGCCCGGATATCTGAATGATCCCGACAAGTTCAGCACACTGCGTTCTGCCTTAGCCGTGCCGTTGGAGGGTGTGGCCGGCGTGATCGGCGTTCTTGCGCTCTACCGTTCCGAGCGCGATGCGTTTACCTCCGATCATTTGCGCCTGCTCCTGGCGGTAAGCGGAAAGATGGCTCTGGCCATCGAAAATGCTCTCAAATACCAGCAGGCGGAAAGCTCCGCCACCACCGATTACCTCACCGGTCTGCCGAACGCTCGGTCGCTGTTTCTGCAGCTCGACCGTGAGTTGGCCCGCTGCAAGCGCGATAAAATCTCCCTCACCCTGATGGTCTGCGACATGAACGGTTTCAAGAAAATCAACGACCGCTTCGGCCACCTCGAGGGCAACCGTGTCCTGCGTCTCTTTGCTCAGGCATTGAAAGATAGTTGCCGTGAGTACGACTATGTGGCCCGCATGGGTGGAGACGAATTTGTGGTCATTGCTCCCGGCCTGCAGGCTGACGCCGCGGCACACAAAGTTGAGCAGATTCGGCCGCTCGCCCGGCAAGCCGGCTTCGAGGTTTGCGGAGAAGAGATTCTCTCCTTGAGCGTAGGAGTGGCTGTCTCGCCGGACGACGGCAATGACGCCGAGCAGCTTCTTACTCAAGCCGACCGCCGCATGTATGTCGAGAAGCAAAAACAACCTACGCAGAAAGACCAGCGCCTGCACGCCCGCATGAAATGCCGGCTCACCGTGGAGTTGCATTCTGAGGCTGGCGGGGGCCCTATCTTCGGAAGCCTTATCGATATCAGCCTCGGCGGCTGCTATGTTGAAACCAGCGCCATTCTATCCCCTGGCTCGAACGTCAAAGTCATCTTTTCCATGGATGACGGCGCCCTGACCGCGGAAGGCAGCGTCGCCAGACTGCATCCCGGCTCCGGAGTGGCGGTGCAATTCAAGGAGATGAGCCGCGAGTCGCGGGATATCATGTACCGCATTCTGGAGTTCGTCCAGAGCTCGACTGTGCTTTATAACGACCGCTACCTGCAGAGTCTTTTCAAGCGCTAACCGGCCTCGTAGCTGCGCAGAACTCATGTGGGGACAGCCCCCCCCGGCTGTCCATCGAGCAAAGCTCGACGCTTTCTTCGCTTGGATCACAAACTGATTCCAGCCGCCGCTTGAAGCTCGTCTCCCCTCGCCCGTACACTTAAAGAATGCACGTTCACGTTCATGGCGGGGGCAGTCCCAAGCGAGTGCTCAAGATCTCGCTCGGCGTCACCCTCGCCTACATCGTCCTGCTGGTCGTGGCTGGAATCCGCGCCCATTCGCTGGCCCTGCTCTCCGAGGCCGGACACAATCTATCCGATTTCCTGGCTCTGCTGCTCTCTCTGGTGGCGGTTTATTTGCAGTCGCGTCCGGCGAGCGCCACCAAAACTTACGGCTACCATCGCGCCGGAGTGCTGGCCGCGCTGGTGAATGCCGTATCTCTGCTCGCCGTCTCCTTCTTTATCTTCTACGAGGCTTTTCGCCGCCTCCAGCATCCCGAGCATGTTCAAGCCTCGATAATGATGTGGGTTGCGGCCGCTGGAGTCGTGATGAACGGAGCGATCGCGCTTCTCCTCTACCGCTCCGGCCGGGGTTCTGGCAACGACGTGAACATTCGCAGCGCACTGTTGCATGAAGTCGGCGATACGCTTTCCACCGCAGCGGTCATCGCTGGAGGGTGGGCGATTCTGATTACCGGCGATTCCTGGATCGACTCCGCACTCTCTTTCGGTATTGGAGCGCTAATCCTCTGGTCGGGTTTCGGCATCGTGCGCGAGACGCTGAATATCCTGCTCGAGGGCACGCCTCGCGGGGTGAAGCTTGAACTCGTCGAAAACACAATCCGCTCCATTGATGGAGTTAATGACGTTCATGATCTTCATGTCTGGTGCATCGGTTCGGAAACTCGCGCGCTCTCCTGCCACATCTCGATTGCCGACATCCCGCCCTCGGTCAGTGAGCGCATCCTGCGTGACGTGAAAGACCGCCTGCACCACCACTTCCAAATCGACCATACGACGATCCAGTTCGAACACGTAGAGTGCGAAGTGGCCCATGGTTGCGTAATGCCGGTAGGCGAGAGCGAAGCGCACCACCACCACAGCCACTAATGGCTCTGTAATCTTTCGATTAGGGCTGCGGACGCGCGGCTGATTGGGATTTCTGCGGCACGCGTAATGGCCTGGAGTCTGTTGCTCAAAGACGGGTGTGTCATGAATAGCTCCACAATCCTGCCGCACTTCACGGGAGAGCCAGTCATTCGGTAAAGATTGGCCAGCGCATGGAGGCCGGATTCCGGATCGCTTGTAAAGCCAATCGCTTCTCGATCAGCCGAATATTCGAAGAAGCGGGAGAGGCCGGGGGCCCACAACTAAAGGCGCGAAAAGAACGATTAAGATGAAGATCGGCCGGAACCCTGTCGCCATGTGTGGCAGGCTGAACGTCAACCGTACCATCACTACCATAAGTAGCATCGCTAAGAATTCTTTGCGGGTATGCCTGCCCCTTACGTGCGCGAGTTCGTGACCGATCACAAAATCAAGCTGGAGACCGCTCAGGTACTCGCCAAAGTTATCGATTAGCGCGATACCCCGCCATAAACCGAAGGCGGTCGTCAGATGCCCTCTCCCTGGCGGAACTACATAGGCTCGATCCAGATGCGCTCCGAAGTTCTTTGCCAAGCGAAAAGCGCGATTGTACAACGTGCCTGACTTCACCTGGCGTAGCTTACTCCCCTGGGACGAGCGCAATTGCATAGGCCCAACAACCGCGGCTATGCCTGCGCCAACGACAAGGCTTAGGTACAGGAAGAGGCGGTGTCAACAGATTTAGTTCTGCTGTTCATAGATTTCCCGCACTCTCTCCATGGTATCCGCCTCATCCGCAGTCTTGTCCGGTCTTAACCGCACAATCCGCGGAAAGCGCAGCGCATATCCGCTCTCATGCCGCACCGACTGCATCATGTTATTGAAAGCTACTTCCAGCACAATCTTCGGCTCGACCGTGCGGCGAAAACCCTGATCTTCAATCGTGTGCTCCAAAAACCATTTCGTCATCTCAGCAATCTCAACGTCTGTAAGTCCTGAATACGCTTTGCCGATATCCACCAGTCGTTCTTTATCCTTATCCCACACACCAAACGTGTAATCGCTAAGCACACCCACGCGCTTGCCATGGCCGTATTCGACTGCGGTCACCACTACGTCGAGCGTGGCCAGTTCGCGCTTCATCTTCAGCCAGGCTTTCCCGCGCTTTCCCGGCGTATAGGCCGAGTCAAGATCTTTGATCATCAAGCCTTCGTTGCCCCGCGCCTGCGCGGCGGCGAACAGTTCTTCCAATTCTTCCGGCGAACTGGCGCGAAACACAGGTGCGCGAATGATGCGACTCCGCAACGAAGCTTCATCGTTTCCGAATGCCAACTTCGCCTGGCCTCCGATTTTCCCCTGCGTCCCTCTGTACTCCCTGTGTTTAAGATTTTTCTCCACCATCAGCCCATCCAGAATGCCCGCCCGCTCCCGCAACGGACGATCGATCAGCAACTCCCCGCCCACATACAAAACATCGAACACAAGGTAGGCCACTTGAATTTCGTGCAGCATTTTCTCGCTAACTTTCTTGCGCCCCAGCCGTTGCTGCAACACCGAGAAGGGTCGCGCCCGCCCAACATTTCTTTCACCTCCATAGCCGGCTTCGGCCGCCTGGCCTTGAAGGGGCCCGGCTTCAGACGGGCCGTTTAAGCTTGTCGAGGACGAGGGCTTTAGCCCCTGAGGGCAGGGATACTCCCACGCCACAATCTCGCCATCGAGAATCGCATCCTGCGGCAATCCCGCCAACCCCTCGGGCAACTCCGGGAAAGACTCAGTGATCTCATCCCGCGTGCGCGAAAAGAACTTCACTTTACCCTCCGCCACATGCGCCTGGGCTCGAATCCCGTCGTACTTGTCCTCGACCGCGGCCTGAGCGAAGTAAGCCAGCCCTTCTTCAGCAGACTCTATCGGGCTTGCCAGCATCAGCCCCAGCGGATGGAACATCCGCATCTTTGCTTCGGCCAGCCTATTCGCAACCGCCAACAATAGTGTTTCCCCGATATCTCCCAGCAGCATGTTCGTCCGTTGCACCTCCGCGATCGTGCCGCCGTATGCCTTGGCAATCGCCTCATCAACCAGGCTTTCTTTCAGTCCAATCCGCAAGTCGCCAGTCATGACCTTCACGATGTATTTGGCTTCGAGCGGTGCCGCCCGTCCCAGCAGATCGAGAACCAGTGCAGCCTTTGCTGCCGGTCCCCGCGCCGCCGCGATCTCACGAAAGGCCTTGCTTAGGTCAATGACCCCCACGCCTTGCCCAGCTCGCGGCTCCAGAACCTCCCCGGCTACCGCGCCCAAGTCTCCATGCTTTCGATAAGCAGCCGTGAGCTCCGCTTCGTTCCTTCCGGATAGCTCGGCCACCGCCTTCCACAACAGTGCTCCGCCGACCTGCAACGTTGTCTCTTCCCAAACGGGAAATGCTCTTCCGGAAAGAAATACCGCAGACACCGCTGCCTCGTCTGGCGTGCATGCCTTCAAATAGTCCGCGACGATCCCCGTTTTGAGTAGCTTCTTAGTCGTGGCGGCAATCGCTTCGCAGATCTCAGCAAGCTCTCTCATCTTGTTTAGGACGCCCATCGAGAATAGATCAAACCCCGCGCGGGTGTTTATGTGGGGACAGCCGTCCCAGGCTGTCCATCGAGCGAAGCTCGATTACTTTTGAACCTGTGGTAATCTAGTGTTTGGTACCTTCCCCCGTCCGGAGCATCTAAAAACGGTGCATTCTCTGCGAAATACCGTTCGTTTTCTGGTGGCCGTCCAGCTGCTGCCCGCTCTCGAAAGTGGCGAAGAAACCCTGGTGGGCGGCCAAGCCGTGCTGGAGGGGGTAATGATGCGCTCTCCGCACGCCTGGGCTATCGCGTGCCGCAAGCCCTCAGGTGAAGTTGTCACCATGAGCGAAACGCTCGAGCGTCCGTCAGAAAAGCATAAATGGATGGCGTGGCCTATCCTCCGCGGAGTCATGACCCTCGGCTACGCCATGAATCTCGGCTACCGCGCCCTGCGCTTCTCTGCCAACGTCGCCATCGAAGATGTGATGCAAACTCAGGCGAGCGGCAAGGGCTCTGACGACTCAACCACATGCCATGCAGCGACAGCCGCCTCGGCTGTCCCGCCCAAGCGAAGCGAGGCGGAACCTTCTCCGGCAGAGTCCGCTAAAACCCAGTCCCGCGAAAAAGCCGCCACCATCAGCGGATGGCTCGCGGCGGTCAACGTCGTCATCTCCCTAGGGTTCTTCATTTTCATGTACAAGTACCTGCCGCTGCTCGCCGCTACGGAGCTAAAGAAGGCGAATCCCGCCCTCGGGGGCCAAATCGTCTTCAACCTGGTTGACGGCGCCGTACGCCTGATCCTGTTCCTGCTGTTCATCTGGGGAGTTTCACTGTTCCCGGATATTCGCCGTGTCTACCAGTATCACGGAGCGGAACACAAAACCGTTTTTGCTTTCGAGGATGGCAAGCCGCTCGAAACCGCGACAGTGCAGAAGTACTCAACGTATCATCCCCGCTGCGGCACCAGCTTCCTGATGACCGTGATGCTGATCTCGATCGGCTTCTACATGCTGATCCCGTTTACCACATTCTGGGCTCGCTTCGCCTCGCGCATCGCATTGCTGCCCGTGATCGCCGGCGTCTCGTACGAAATCATCCGATTTGCCGCGAAACATCGCGGCTCGCTATTTGCCCTGATGACCGCACCTGGCCTCTGGCTTCAGCGCATCACTACGCAGCCCCCATCCGACGAAATGGCTCAATGCGCCATCACGGCTCTCGACCACGCTATGGATCTGGAAAAGGACCACGGCGGCGAGCTGGTGATTGCCTAGCGGCCCCGCCGCGAATACTTCTCTTTCCCCAATTAACGTCCCTAAAATGCTGTAGAGAAATACTGTAGAGAAATAAAAACCGCATCACTCTTGCGAGAACGTGCAGAGCAGGTGCTCCGAGACGCAGCCATCTGCGTCTCAACGAAGGCTGGATCATGTTTGAGAGATTGGACCAACTCGAAGCGCGATATGAGGAATTAACCCAAGCCCTGGCCTCCTCCGAGGTCATTGGCGACTCATCCAAGTTTCAGAAAACAGCGAAGGCGCATGCCGAAATCGCCCCCACGGTCGAAAAATACCGCGAATATAAGGACCTGAAAAAGGGAATCGCCGAGAGCAAGTCGATGCTCGCCGACGAAAAAGACCCTGAGATGCGCGCCTATGCTCAGGAGGAACTCAACCAGCTGGAGCCCCGCGTCATCGCCATCGAAGAAGAGTTAAAGGTCCTGCTTCTGCCCCAAGACCCCAACGACGACAAAAACATTATTCTCGAAATCCGCGCCGGCACCGGCGGAGACGAAGCCACGCTCTTCGCGGCCGAAATCTTTCGCATGTACACGCGTTATGCCGAAACTCAGCGCTGGAAAGTGGAGGTGCTCTCATCGTCGGAATCGTCGGCAGGAGGCCTGAAAGAAGTCATCGCGATCATCGAAGGCAATCGCGTTTTTTCCCAGCTCAAATACGAAAGCGGCGTCCATCGCGTGCAGCGCGTTCCCGCCACCGAGCAGCAAGGGCGCGTCCACACCTCCGCCGTCACCGTTGCCGTGCTGCCTGAAGCCGAAGACGTCGATATCAAGATTGAAGCCAAAGACCTGCGCATCGACACTTTCTGCTCCTCTGGCCCCGGCGGCCAGTCGGTGAATACCACGTATTCCGCCGTGCGCATCACGCACATTCCCACCAACACAGTCGTCAGTTGCCAGGACGAGAAATCTCAGATCAAGAATCGCGAAAAAGGAATGCGCGTTTTGCGCTCCCGCCTTTACGAAATCGAAATGGAGAAGCAGCAGCAGGCTCTGGCGAAGGAGCGCAAGGCGATGGTGGGCTCCGGAGACCGCAGCGAGAAGATTCGCACCTACAACTTCCCGCAAAACCGCCTCACCGACCACCGCATCGGATTCACCATCCACCAGCTCGAGGCCGTCATGGATGGCAAACTGCAACCGCTGATCGAAGCACTCACCACGTACTATCAAGCTGAAAAGCTGAAACAGGAAGCCGCCAGCGTGGTTTGATTTGAGGTCAGTTTATGTCCGATCTTCTCGACATGACAATTGCATCGGTTCTCGGCAAGCGCTATTCGTCGAACGGCGCCCGAATCCACGAACTAGCTGCACCCCTGACCGAAGCTCAGTTCTGGCGCAAACCCTATCCCTATGGCAACAGCTTCGGCCACCTGGTCCTGCACCTCACCGGCAACCTGAACTACTACATCGGTGCGCAGATCGCTGAGACTGGCTATGTCCGCGACCGTCCGCGCGAATTCAACGATCCAAACCCTCCCTCGAAACACGAGGCGCTCAAGCGCTTCGACGATGCCGTCAACATGGTTCTCAAAACCATCCGCGCGCAATCACCCGAGGATTGGTCAGCGGATTATTTCGCCGTCGGCACGGACGCCAACAATCGCCTCGAGATGTTTTTGCAGTGCGCCGCCCATATGCAGCATCACATCGGCCAGATGATCTACCTTGGTTACGAACTCGGCCGCCAATTGTCGCGCGCCGCTCAATAACGGGAAAAACATACCGGAACGCGCGCCCTCCCAGGGACAAACCCTTGGCGGAACAACCCAACGTATAATTACAGCACCCAACATCCACTATGTCGACCAGGCAATCCCGCTCGTTGCTCGCCCTCGCCGGCTTCGGTCTCGTCACCGCCGGCGCCGCGTGGTATGGCTCGCGCTACAGCCGCAAACAAAATCGCGACCAGCGGTATCGCCAGTTGGAAAAGCCCAGTTTCACGCCGCCCGACGAGATCTTCCCAGTCGTATGGACTTCGCTTTACGCGCTGATAGCATGGTCGGGCTGGCGTGTGTGGTGCGCCGCTCCCTCGCGGCACCGCAGCGCCGCTCTGCGTCTCTGGATTTCACAACTCGCCGCCAACGCGAAGTGGTCGAAGGTTTTCTTTAGCCAGCATCGTCCCATTGCCGCCCTGACCGATGCCATCGCTCTGGAAGCAACAATTTTTTCCTATATGAACTCCGCCTGGAAAGTGGATCAGGCCGCCGCCGGCGCCTTTATTCCCTATGCCGCCTGGATCGCCTTCGCCAGCGTGCTTAATGCAGAAATCGCCCGCCGCAATTTCCTTGGCTAAGAACCATCGCCGCGCAAGCGCCTCTTTCTGCTCTCCTCCGTGCTCCTCGATGCTCTCTGTGGTGAAATGATCCTGTGCGCCTGAAAGAAGCCCTCAGTTCCGCAATCACGCACCTCACTGCCGGCAATGTCCCTTCGACGCGCCTGAACGCCGAACTGCTCCTCATGTTCACGCTTAATTGCGACCGCGCCTATCTTTACGCACACCCCGAGCGCGCACTTACATCTGACGAAGCAAGCCGCTACAAAGCCGCGCTCAACGAACGCGCCCGCGGCGTCCCCGCGCAGTACATCACCGGCCATCAGGAATTCTGGGGAATGGATCTCATCGTCACCCCTGCGGTTCTGATTCCCCGTCCCGAGACCGAGCATGTGATCGAAACCGTCCTGGATTGTGTGGGCCGGGCACTCCTGCCTGCCAACCCCCTGCGTATCGCCGATGTCGGCACCGGCTCCGGCTGCATTGCCCTGGCACTGGCGAAAGAATTGCCGCGAGCTGAAATTTACGCCACCGACATCTCCTCCGCCGCGCTGGAAGTTGCGCGTGCCAATGCCGTCCGCCTCCAACTGGAATCGCGAATTCACTTTCGCGAAGCCGACTTGCTATCGATGCATGAGCCGGGATTTGAGAACAGGTCCTTGGACTTCGTAGTTTCCAATCCGCCCTACGTTGGCGAATCGGAACTGGATTCGGTGCAGCTCGAAGTCCGCAAGTTCGAACCGCGCAGCGCGGTCTTTGCCGGACCTGGGGGCACGGAAGTGATCGAGCGTCTGATTCCACAAGCCCATGCCGCGCTCCGGCCGGACGGCTGGCTGGTCATGGAAATCAGCGGAACGATCGCAGAAAAGGTAAAGCAGTTGCTGTCGGATTGGAATGACGTGTCGATACGTCCGGATCTGCAATCGATTCCGCGCGTAGCCCAGGCGCGCAAGCAACTTCGACCGTTGAAGTAGTTGCCCGGTAAAGCGGAAGAATTCGCGACCGTGAAAGAGCGGAGATCAGCGCCGCGTTAGTTAGCCGAATGAATGAGGGCTTGAACCCTGAGGGGGTGAAAATCTTACGTCTGCATCGACGCCGGCCGAATTTCTTCCACATCCACGAAGCGGGTCGGATATTTGCCGGTGTAACATGCCGAACAATAAGAGGTCTTGTCGCCTTCGCCGCAAGCTTTCTTGAGGCCCTCGAGCGAAAGATAAGCCAACGAATCCGCGCGAATGTACTCGCGAATCTCATCGACCGATTTATTGGCCCCTATCAGTTGATTCTTAGATGGCGTGTCCACACCGTAGTAGCAGGGTGAAATAGTCGGCGGGCAGGAAATCCGCATGTGCACTTCCTTCGCGCCGGCGCTACGGATCATGCGAACAATCTTCCGGCTGGTGGTGCCGCGCACAATCGAATCGTCAATGAGCACCACACGCTTGCCTTCCAGCAGCGAGCGCACCGGATTCAATTTCAGCTTCACGCCAAAATCGCGAACACTCTGGCTCGGTTCGATAAATGTCCGGCCAACGTAGTGATTGCGGATCAGTCCAAAGCGAAATGGAATGCCGCTCTCGGCCGCGTATCCCACGGCTGCGGTTACGCCCGAATCGGGTACGGGCACCACCAGATCGGCCTCCACCGGCGCTTCGCGAGCCAACTGCCTTCCCAACTCTTCGCGGCTGGTCTGCACCGCACGGCTAAAGACAATGCTGTCCGGCCGCGAAAAATAGACATGCTCAAAAATGCAGCTCGACTGTGGTGCGGCGGGCGAGTAAAAAAGCGAACTGATTCCCTCCGGCCCCACTACCACTAACTCGCCCGGCTTCACATCGCGCTCGTAAGTCGCGCCAATAAGATCGAACGCACAAGTCTCCGACGCGAACACGACGGTGTCGCGCTTCTGCCCGTCGAGCGCCGGAATGCGGCCCATGGCCAGAGGCCGAAAGCCGCGTGGATCGCGCGCCGCGATGATCCGGTCCGGAGTCATCAATACCAGCGAAAACGCGCCCTCCACGCGCCGCAGCGCATCAGCGATCGCCTCGGGCAAAGTATGCTCTCGCGAAAGGGCAATCAGATGGACGATTACTTCGGTGTCGCTATTCGTCTGGAAAATCGAACCCTGGCGCTCCAGCCGGCTCCGCACATCGATAGCATTCACCAGATTGCCGTTATGCGCCACGGCAATCGAACCTTTATTCGACTGCACGAGTATTGGCTGCGCATTCAGCAGCGCTGAATCCCCGGCGGTCGAGTAGCGCGTGTGCCCGATGGCCAGCGTGCCGCGAATCTTTGAGAGCACTTCTTCGGTAAAGATGTCGGCGACCAGCCCCATCGCCTTGTGCACGCGCGAAGTCAGGCCATCGGAGGTCACAATCCCCGCCGACTCCTGCCCCCGATGCTGCAGCGCATGCAGACCGAGATAAGCAAGCTTCTCCGCCTCGGGATGGGCGAAGATCGCCACCACGCCGCACTCGTCGCGAAATTTATCAGCCCTTAGCATCTAGCAATCAGCCTTTAGCCAGCAAGAATCATGTGGGGACAGCCGCCCTCGGCTGTCCAGCCGGGCAACGCTCGGCCCGCCCTGTCTTCCACGAGAGTAGCCATCAACCCGCCGCCACCATCTCCGGATCAGTCTGCAAACTCGATTCCAGGGCCGACTCATATGCCAGACTCAATTCCGAAACATCCGCGGACGCAATTGTCTTTCCGTCCAGCGAAATCTCCAGCCGTTCCGGAATCGTTTCTCCCAGCGCGTCCGCGGCGATCCCAAATTTCTCCGCCATCTGTCGGATTCGCTCGAGGTTAGTCGGGTCGCACGTCACAACGATTCGGCTCGCATCTTCTCCAAACAGTGCAAATTCAGCAGGCAGGCCTTCCGACGCCAGATTCACCCTCGCGCCAATACCCTTCGCGAAGGATTTCTCAGCCAAGGCGACAGCCAGCCCTCCATCCGAACAGTCATGCACAGATTCAACCAATCCGTGCTCAATCAATTCGATGACCGCCTTCTGCAGCGCCGCTTCTTTCTCTAGATCAAGTTCCGGAGGATATCCCCATAACTCGCACAGAATTTCCTTCGCGTATTCTGACGATCCGAATTCACTCTCTACATCGGTGATATCGGCTCCTTCGCCAGCGCGCAATAGCACAATCGTGCGTCCGGCAGCGGCAAAATGCATCTTTGCGGTTTTGCGCACGTTCTCGAGAATTCCCACCACGCCCAGAACCGGGGTAGGATAAATGCCCTCGCCCAGAGTTTCGTTGTAGAAACTCACATTGCCGCCGGTGATCGGAATCTCCAACTCCTCGCAGGCTTTTGTGATGCCATCGATGGTTTGCGAAAATTGCCACATGATGTGCGGCTTTTCTGGATTTCCAAAGTTGAGGCAGTTGGTTGCGCCCACCGGAGTCGCACCCGAACACGCCACCTTGCGCGCCGCCTCGGCGACAGCATGCATCGCGCCCAGCCGCGGATCGAGATAACACCAGCGCGCGTTGCCATCGAGCGCCATCGCCAACCCACGCTGAGGAACATCCTGGGATAAACCGGGATCCGGATTCTTGATGCGAATCACACCCGCATCTCCCGCGCCCGGCGCTTCAACCGTGTTGGTCTGTACCATGTGATCGTATTGCTGCCACACCCAGCGCTTGCCGCAGATGTTCGGACTGGCGAGAAGCCTTCTCAGATTCTGCGTGAAGTCCCCGCTACCATTAAGCTTAATGTGCCTTGGCATTTCCCGCGATACCGGAGGCTCCCACCGTGCCAGCGGGCGTTTATACACGGGCGCGTCATCCGTGAGCGCTTGATTCGGAATTTCGGCGACAACCTCGCCGTGATGAAGGACCCGTAACTTACTGTCCGTCGTGACTCTCCCCACCTCCACCGCATCGAGTCCCCACTTCTCAAAAACCCGGAAGACCTCGTGTTCGCGGCCCTTCTGCGCCACCAGCAACATGCGCTCCTGCGATTCGCTCAGCATAATTTCGTAAGCGGTCATGCCGGTTTCGCGCTGCGGAACGCGATCCAGTTCGATCTCGATGCCCACTCCGCCGCGACCTCCCATCTCGCAGGTGGAGCAGGTCAGTCCAGCCGCGCCCATGTCCTGAATGCCCACAATCGCTCCCGTCCGCATGGCTTCGAGGCAGGCTTCCAGCAACAACTTCTCCAGAAACGGATCACCGACCTGCACATTCGGACGCTTGCCCTCCGATGCCTCGCTGAATTCTTCGCTCGCCATCGTCGCGCCGTGGATGCCGTCGCGCCCGGTCTTGGCGCCCACGTAAATCACCGGATTGCCTTCCCCAGCCGCACGTGCGTAGAAAATCTCATCTTTGCGCACCAGGCCCATCGCGAACGCGTTCACCAGCGGGTTGCCGGAGTAGCACGGCTCAAACTTCGTCTCACCCCCGAGGTTAGGCACTCCGAAGCAATTGCCATAAGAAGCGACGCCGCTCACCACGCCTTCAAGAATCGAGTGATTCCTATGGATCTCTGCCTGTGTGGGGATCGACGCCCCCGGCTGTTCGGCCGAGCGAATCTCGGATGCTCTTGGTCGCCCCGTAATCGGCCCAAAACGAAGCGAATCCATTACCGCAACCGGCCTTGCACCCATGGTGAAAATGTCGCGCAGAATTCCACCCACTCCCGTGGTTGCCCCTTGAAACGGTTCGATGAATGAAGGATGGTTGTGAGACTCGATCTTGAACGCGCACGCCCAGCCGCCCCCGATGTCGATAATCCCAGCATTCTCTCCCGGCCCTTGCAGTACCCGTTTGCTGCGAGTAGGCAGCCGTTTCAAATGCACCCGCGATGATTTGTACGAACAGTGCTCGCTCCACATCACGCTGAAAATGCCAAGCTCGGTGTGCGTGGGCTCGCGCTGTCCGAGAAGCAGCTTGATTTTCTCGTATTCGTCCGATGTAAGACCATGCTGCCGGAGGGTCTCCGGAGAAGCGGCAGGAGTCATGGAGGTGGTCATGGGGAACTTCTATTGTCTCATCTGGAACGGGCGGTGGGTAGGGCAACCTGACGATTTTGCGGTAGGGAGCCTTCGAGCCAAATGCTGACGACTCATCTCCTGCGTTCCTGAAAACAACGAGGGCATGAACTGGCTAGCCCACAACGTGGTATTCACTCTTAACCAGGCCGCTCGGGTATTGCTGTGTCGCTATGTGACGGAGTCGCAGATCGCGCGGTAGAGCGCCGAACAAAGGAATTCCGTCTCCAATGAGCACGGGTACTCGCGTGATAATGAGACGTTGAACAAGCCCGGCGCGCAGGAACCTCTGAATCGTGATTCCCCCGTCGACATAGATGTGGTTCACGCCACTGGCAGCGAGCTTGGAAACGATCTCAGTCGGAGACCCGGCCATCTGTTCCACAATCCCTCCCCGCACAGCGGAGACATCTACGGGCCGGCTGCTCAGAACTACCACGCGCTTATCGCCATAGGGCCACGCCGGATAAGCCAGAACCGTCTCGAAGGTCTTGCGGCCAATCACGAGTGCATCGACGCTTGCCATGAACTCGTCGTAGCCGTGGGGTTCGCCGCCGCCCTCCGGCAGAAAGTCAAATTCGCCGTTCGGCCGCGCAATAAAGCCGTCAACGCTGGTGCCGATAAAAACTGACGCCTTCATCGTAGATTCTCCTCGTCGTCTCAACAATCCTATTCACTCGCTCGAATGCAGGGCAAGCAATGCAAAAGCGGCAGCCGTCTTCTGGTCAGTGCCCCATGGCGCACCCACCGATTTCCGCAACCCATCGACCTGCTTGCGCAGCTCTGCCTCCTTCAACCCCCACGTTGTCGCGGCTTCGGCCCAGACGTCGCGTTCGCGGACGGAAATCACAGCCAGCTCGCAGTGTTTTGCACGCCAAAGCGACCGCCTGCCGGAACAGTGCAGCCTCAGCTGCCCGGAGAAGCGGATGCGAACCAAGCACCGTCGAAAGATCCTCGGGGATCGGCCTCGAACCGCATGATATGCCCGCCGCCTGACCGCAAGGTCGCGAGATCGCAGATGATCTCGAACATCGTTGATGGCGACTCGGGCTGCCGCTTGCGATGCCGCCTCGGCTGGTTCGATCAACTCCGCCGCTTGAGACGCTGGCAACTCCGCCGCTTGGTGGTAGGCGAAACGCGGAACAGAATTGTCCGTCGGCAACAACTCGATGCGGCGTCGAAGCAATACCTCCAGCCTGCCGGGTTCTCCTGTAACCGCAACCAGAGCTGCCCAACCCGCGTGCAGCCTGACTCCAAACGCGGCGAGCGCAGCCATCCGTGAAAGAATAAAAGCCAACGGGAGTGCGCGCAAGCCTAGTCAAAAACGCACGCGCTTTCCAATCGCTAAATCTTTTCCGGTAAGATGCCAGCCAGATGAAATCGATCATTGTCGGAACCGCCGGCCATATCGATCACGGCAAGACCGCGTTGGTGAAAGCACTGACAGGTATCGATGCCGATCGACTGGATGAAGAGAAGCGGCGTGGTATCACGATCGACCTGGGCTTCGCGCACATGGACCTGCCTGTCTCGAAGGGCCAGCCAACAAACAGCGAGACCTTGCGGCTCGGCTTCGTCGATGTTCCTGGCCATGAACGCTTTGTGCGCAACATGTTGGCGGGCGTTGGCGGCATCGACCTGGTGCTGCTCGTGATTGCCGCAGATGAAGCAATCAAGCCGCAGACGCGTGAGCACTTCGACATATTGCAGTTGCTCGGAGTCCAGCGCGGCATCACCGTGCTGACCAAGTCCGATGCGGTCGATCCCGAAACCCTCGACGTGGTGCGGCTGGAAGTTGAAGATTTTCTGCGCGGGACCTTCCTGGACAAGCCAAATTCGACTATTGCAGTGAGCTCTTTGACCGGCGCGGGACTGGACGAACTTAAGCAGGCAATCGTTGTGACTGGGTCTGAAGCGCAACCGAGGGATTCACAGGCGATCGCCCGGCTGCCGATCGATCGCGTATTCACCATCAAGGGTTTCGGTACCGTAGTGACGGGAACGCTGGTCGCCGGCACGATTCGTTGCGACGACGAGTTGGAGGTTTTGCCAACCGGACGGCGAGTGCGGGTGCGCGGAGTTCAGGTACACGGACGCTCCGCGGATCTGGCGGTTGCCGGCCAGCGCACCGCTCTGAACCTAGCGGGAGCGAGTACAGAAGACCTGTCCCGAGGAATGACCCTCGCTCCTGCGGGGACATTCGAAGTGATTCGGCGAGCCGACGTGCGCCTGCGCTTGCTATCTTCGGCCCCGCGCGCGCTGAGAAATCGGGCGCGAGTGCATTTTCATTCTTACACCATGGAAACCGTGGCCGAGATCGTGCCGTTCCGGACGAAGCAGGTCGCCCCCGGCGCCGAGTGCTTTGCTCAGCTCAAGCTGCCGGACGCTGCGCTCCTGTTGCCCGGAGATCGATTCATTATCCGGCAATTTTCGCCCGTGGTTACGATTGGTGGCGGAGTTGTGCTGGACGCGGCCCCAATCCCGCGTATGCCTGCGCACAGCGAATTTCTGAACATCCTTACGAGCGGCGACGCGGAGGCAATTCTGCGGGCACGAATCGCTCGACGGAATCACGAGGGAATCACCTTGTCCCGGCTGGTCTCGGAGAGTGGTTGGGCAATAAGCGTAATTGAAGCACACTTGGCGCCGGCAGTGAAGAGTGGGAGCGTTGTGCGGGCTGGCGAGCTGTTCCTGCATTCGCCAGCGCTTGAATCGCTGAAAGCGGACATTGTGAGGGCCGCCGGAGATTTTCATAAGAAGAATCCGCTGGTCGGCGGAATCAGCAAAGAAGAACTCCGGGCGCACGTAAGCGCAAGCGCGCAAGCCTTCGAGGCGGCTGCAATCGTGTTAGTCCGCGATAAGAAAATAGAAACCGCGGGCGACTTGGTGCGGCTGCCAGGGCACGGCGTGGTGATGAAGGATGAAGAAACCGAATCAAAAAAGAAGATCGAGGAAGCGTTTGCTTCGGCAGGATTGCAAGTTCCGGCACTCCGTGTAGTGGTTGCCGGCCTCAAGGTTGACAAGCTGAGGGCGCAAAAGATTGTGACGCTGCTGCTGCGCGACAAGGTGTTGATCAAGATCTCCGACGAGCTGGTATTTCATCATAGCGCTCTCGAGGCGCTAAGACGGCAGATGGCAGCCTACAAGCTGAAGTCACCTCATATCGACGTGGCGAAGTTTAAGGAGTTAACCGGAATTACCCGCAAATATGCGATTCCACTCTTGGAATATCTCGATCGCGAGCGTGTGACCCGCCGTGTAGGGGACGCGCGCGAGATCCTCTAGGATTGTGGGATCGGGCAATAACCCAATCGAGCAATTCCCTCCTTCACTGGATTTTCTCTTCAGGAAACTCCAGCTCCAGCCCCAGTGGATCCGTCACGCGGTTGGTCAGATTAGCGAGGCCTGTCAGCATGTGGATGTCTACGATCTCAGATTCCGAAAAATGCTTTTTGAGTTCGTCGAAATCCGTTTCTTTAATTTCATGCGGCGCGCGCGTCAACTTCTCAACGTAGGCGAGAGCAGTTCGCTCCTTTTCGCTGTGACGCGAATAATTTCCCATCTTGAGCGCCGCCCAGTCTTCGGCGGTCAGTCCGGCACGCTTCGACGACGCAATGTGGTGCTGCGTACAGTAGCGACATCCGTTAATGAGAGACACACGCAGATAGATCATTTCATAAAGCTTTCGATCGAGAGAACGGCCAACGCTGGCGTAAAAGCTCAGAAAATTCTTAAGCATCTCTGGACGATGCGCCAGCGCCTTCTGTATATTGCCAGGCTTGCCGCGGAGCGTAGTGTTGTAAATCTCGAGCACCTCAGGAGACGCCGAGTCCGGGTCGATCAAGCCGATGCGTGCCATCGAATCCTCCGAGATCGCGATTAGACACCACTCATGATAGATGAATCGTGATTTCGACGCGACCGGCGTGCAACACCGCCGGTTCGTTGCAATTTCGTAACTCCAGAAAGGAATGAGCTGCCGATATACACCGTAGAGGAAGGCTATCTGATGAGAACTACCGGATTCGTGGTGATACTGCTTAGCTCGGCAGTATTGTTCGCGGCAGCGCCGAATGCCGGCAATTCGGGTGCACGGTCGAACATTTTTGCGCTGGAGTATCCCTGGGACCAGGCACAGGAGCGTGGTGACATCAAGGCGCTGAGCGCAATCTTTGACGACTCCCGGCCTTCGCCCCCGAGAACGCTTTACGGACTTTTGGGTCCATCGAAGCGACACTTGGGTCTGCGTGGCCAGCCATTCGACCTTGATGGGTCAGTGAAGTTCAGCGAGTGAAAAAAGCCTCCTTGTCGCGATACACTGATAGGGCCATCTTTTCCAGCCTGCGATGCTTTCCATTCGCCCCGCTACGATCGCCGACGTTGACTTATTGCAGACTCTGATCTGCGAACTCGCCGAATTTGAGCAGTTGCTCGATATGGTGGAGATTACGGCAGCAGACCTGGCGCGTGACGGATTTGGGAACGAACCCCGGTTTCGCGCTCTGATTGCGGACTGGAATGGCGAGCCCGCCGGGTACGCTTTCGTTTTCAACTACTACTCAACCTGGGCGGGGCGCGGCCTATTCCTGGAAGATCTTTTTGTGCGGGAGCGCTTCCGCGGGCGCGGGATCGGGAAAGCGTTGCTTGCGGAAGTGGCGCGAATTGCCGTGGCGGAGACTTGCTACGGAGTGCATTGGTCCGTGCTGAACTGGAACGAGCGAGCGATCGACTTTTACAAATCCATAGACGCGGAATTTCACGATCAATGGCGGCCGGTATTGCTGAGCGGTGAGGCGCTGCGCGGGCTGGCGGGGAAGGCGCGATGAGTGCGCGAGTTCGCATCATCGGAGCGGGCTTGGCCGGGTCAGAGGCAGCGTGGCAGTGCGCCCGCCGCGGCCTCGAAGTGGAATTGTTTGAGATGCGCCCGGTCCGCTCGACCCCGGCCCACCAGACTGCGGATTTCGCCGAACTGGTGTGCTCGAATTCCCTGAAGTCCGACAGCGAGAACACGGCGCCCTGGCTCTTGAAGGAGGAAATGCGGCGGGCAGGGTCGCTGCTGCTGCAGGTTGCGCGGGCGTGCTCGGTTCCAGCCGGACACGCGTTGGCCGTGGATCGCGTGACCTTCGCCGCCAAAGTGACCGAAGCGATATCGCACGAACCCCGAATCACGGTGCGGCGGGAAGAGGTGATTTCCATTGACGAAGCAGGCGAGCACGTAACCATCATCGCCACGGGCCCTTTGACTTCCCAGGCGCTCGCGAACGAGATTGCACGATTGAACGCGGGCTCGGCAGAATCACTTTCTCGGCAGACGAGCCGGCCACACGATCCCGTCCCCGGCAATCCCAATCTATATTTCTATGATTCCATTAGTCCCATCGTTGAGGCAGACTCGATCGACATGTCGCGCGTCTACATGGCGGCACGGTATGACAAGGGCTCGGCGGACTACATCAACTGCCCCATGTCGCCGGAGGATTACGGCCGCTTCTACGATGCCTTGCTCGCCGCGCAGCCGGTCGAGGAGCGCGATTGGGAAAAGTTGAACTACTTCGAAAGCTGCCTCCCGATTGAAGAGATCGCGCGGCGCGGGCGCGACACGCTCCGCTTTGGTCCGATGAAGCCGGTTGGGTTGAAGGATCCTCGCACCGGCCGCATGCCCTATGCAGTAGTCCAGCTGCGGCAGGAAAATTTGCGTGCCGATTCCTACAACCTGGTCGGATTTCAAAATCATTTGAAGTTCGGCGAGCAGGCGCGCGTGTTGCGGTTAATTCCCGGGCTGGAGAACGCGCGCTTCTTGCGCTACGGCCAGATCCATCGCAACACCTACATCAACGCTCCGGCGCTTCTCTGCCAGACGCTACAGATGAAGGTGCATCCGCGCGTCCTGTTTGCGGGACAGATTTGTGGCGTGGAAGGCTACGTGGAATCGATCGCAACTGGCCTGATGGCCGGCGTTCATGCCGCGTCGCTCGAACGCGGCGACACTCCCGCTGCCCCACCCCGAGCGTCGGCATTTGGATCGCTCACTCATTACGTAACTCATGCGGACCCCAGGAACTTTCAGCCCGCAAATATCACTTTCGATCTCTTGCCGCCGTTGGAGAAGAATATCCGTGATCGCAAAGAGCGGCGTCGTTTGCAGTGCGAGTTAGCCCTGAAGCAGTTTACCGATTGGATGGAACAGACCACGCTGACAGCGGGGAGAGCTTGAGCAGCGACGCGTGGGAACACGACTGCTGTTAGCCGGAAGAAAATGCAAGCTGCAACTCAGTTGGACATTCGTCGCGCTGGGCTGGGCGATGCGCCAGCCATTGCACAAGTACTGCACGATTCGTTCGTGGAATTCGAGGCTCTTTACACTGCCGGGGGGTTTCTGCTACGACTCTCAGTCTGGAGCAGATTCTCGCGCCTATGCGCGAAGGGCCGGTTTGGGTGGCAACGAGTGAGAGCGCGGTCATCGGCAGCGTTGCCGCTATTCTAAAGGACGGAGAGTCAGCCTGCATCCGGGGAATGGCGGTATTGCCTTCGGCACGCGGAAGCCGCATTGGAGCTGCTGCGCTTTTACAGCACGTAGAAACTTGGGCCGCCGGCTCGGGGTGCATGCGCTTGTTTTTGAGTACCACTCCATTTCTAAGTTCCGCCATTCGGTTGTATGAACGAGCCGGCTTCACTCGGACCGACGAAGGGCCTCTCGATTTGTTTGGAACGCCCCTTTTTGTGATGAAAAAGAACATTCCCACCGCGGCCCTCCGGCTAAAAACAGAGCGGGCTTAGTTGCATTCATTTAGCTGCAACCAAACCCTGCGCCGATACGTATCGATATCTTAGGACGGCCCTGGCGCACTATTACTTTCTCGTGCCGGGTCCGTCCAACGAGTGCATTCAAATAGTGCACATCCGATCAATCACCGAAGCGCTATGACTCTCAGGGACCTCTTTGTCGACGTGGTGCGGACCCTCTGGGCTCACAAGCTGCGCGCGTTTCTGACCATGTTTGGCATTGCCTGGGGAATCGTGTCGATTGTGTTGATGGTTGCGGCGGGCGAGGGGCTCCGCAAAGGCCAGGAAGAGCAAGCGAGAAACCTGGGTAAAGACGTAATGATTGTCTTTCACGGCCGCACCAGCCTGCAGGCGGGGGGAACGCGAGCCGGACGCCTCATCCATTGGGAAGATGATGACCTGCCGACCGTGAAAGAGGAAACGCCGGATTGCGAATATGCCATTCCGGAGTTGGAGCAGAATACCGTCCGCGCCCACAGCAACTTCAACAACGCCGCATTCACCGTAACTGGATCGCATCCGGAGTTCGCCTATATTCGCAGCCTCGATGTCGGCCAGGGGCGATTCTACGACTGGGACGATATGCGTGAGGCCAGGCGTGTGGCGTTCATGGGATCGGATGCGGCCAAACAATTGTTTCCCGGCCGGAACCCGGTCGGCGACAACGTCTATTTGAATGATTTCCCTTACGTCGTGATTGGAGTGATGGCGAAGAAAAAACAGGATTCCAGCTATGACGGTTGGGACGTGAACAAAATTTTCGTCCCCTTCTCGGCCATGCGGCGCGATTTTCCCGACAAGGCGCCGGGAACTCCGACCACATTCGACCAATTGCTCGTGACCCCAAAATCAGTAGAGCAGCATGAAGCCTGCAAACACGAAGTGCGTGTAGCCCTCGCTCGCATGCACCGTTACGATCCGGCCGACAAAGAAGCCTGCCCCATCTGGGATACGGTGCAGGAAGCGCAAGCATTCAAGACCATGACCGATGGAATGAAATATTTTCTGGGCGCGGTGGGCATTGTGACGCTTCTGCTGGGCGGCCTCGGAGTGATGAACGTGATGCTGGTGGCGGTGCGCGAACGCACCCGTGAAATTGGCGTGCGTAAGGCAATTGGCGCACCCGCGGGAACGATCCTGCGACAGTTTTTTGTGGAAGCCCTGATTATCGCCTTGCTCAGTGGTGCGATCGGGCTGGGCATTGCATTCGGCTTTTGCGCCCTGGTGAACCTGCTCCCCATGCCGGACTTCTTTGCAGGGCTGATTCCAGATTGGACCTCGGGACTTGTCGCGACCGGCTTGCTGGGCACGATTGCTGTCTTAGCCGCTCTGTATCCCGCGCGCAGAGCGGCGTCGATCGATCCGATCGAAGCCTTGCGCTATGAGGCCGGGGGATAGGATGGAGCGGCTCCGGGCCATCAATCCGGAGGGCCGGGAACTGAATGCTGATCGAAATCATGATCGAAGCCTGGATCGCCCTGAAGCGCAACGTCACGCGTAGCTTGCTGACCATGCTCGGCGTCGTATGGGGAATCGCTACGGTCACCCTACTCATCGCCTATGGCAACAGCTTCCGCAGCATTCTGGTGCACGGCTTCGATGCCTTCGGCAAGAGCGTGGTGATCTGCTGGCCGCAGCAAACCAGCGAGCAACCGGGCGGCCAGCGCGCAGGCAAGAAAGTTGTCATTGAACAAGCCGACATCGACATGGTGAAAGCCACCGCACCGTTAGTGAAGCACATCTGCCGCGAAACCGTGCAACGGCCAAGCATCGCCTATGGCGACCGCATGGTGGGAACGGATCCAGTGCGCGGAGTCTGTCCTGAATACGGCGAGATGCGCAACGAAGTCCCCTCGGAAGGCCGCTGGCTCGATTCCGCCGATGAACTCGAGCGCCGGCGCGTGATCTTTCTCGGCGGACGCCTGAAAGAACAATTGTTCAGCGGCCGGCCCGCGGTCGGCGAAACAGTGACCGTGAACGGTGTTCGCTTCACCGTAGTCGGCGTGATGGCGCGCAAGATTCAGCTCAGCAATTACTTCAGCAGCGACGATGACTCCTCGTGGATTCCCTACTCAACCGCCGGCGATCTCTGGAACACGCGGTATGCCGCAGTGATGCTGTTCGAGCCTATCGCCCCGCAGTTTGAGAAAAAGGCGATGGCCCAGGTGCTCGCAGCGGTCGCCACGCGCCAGGGTTTTTCGCCCACCGATCCCAAAGCCTTTCAGATGTTCGGACGAGACGAATTTCGTCCTGTGATCGATGCCCTTACCATTGGCCTGCAAGTCCTACTCGCATTCATTGGAACGCTGACTTTGGGAATCGGCGGCGTCGGTGTGATGAATATCATGCTCGTCACAGTGGACGAGCGCATCCGTGAGATTGGTTTGCGCCGGGCTCTGGGAGCCAGAAAGCGCCACATCAAATTGCAGTTTCTGGCGGAAACGTTGCTGATCATGCTGCTGGGCGGTGCGATCGGCGTGGGACTCTCTTACCTGATTGCCTGGGCCGTTGGAACCCTGCCGATGATGGGTCCGCTCTTTGAAGACGACTCCGGACAGGCCGACATTCATCTGCGCATCTCGATGATGACGGTTATGCTGTCGACCGCAGTATTGCTCGTCGTAGGGGTGATCAGCGGTCTGGTGCCCGCGATGCGAGCTTCCAGGCTCGACCCGGTGGAGGCGTTGAGATATGAATGAAGAAAGTAGGTTTCTTGTTTTCAGAAGCTCGACTCGAGGCCGCCTGCAATGGAAACCGGAAACTCTCTCCTCCTCCGAATTAATTTGATCCGGGCGGCAATTCTTAGTACCTTGCTGCTGAGTCATTTCCTGGGCGGAGGTTCATCTTGCCGATCACTGCTGTTGATGCGATTGACCTCGCTGTTGAACACACAAAACGGCAACTGCTCAAGCCCTTCCGCCTTGTTCAGTGGACGAAACTCGCGGTGGTTGGATTGCTCGCCGGCGAACTCGGCTCGAGCGGCGGCTGCAATGGCTCCAACTTTCGTTTGCCCCAGCATCCCGGAGCCTCACCGCACGCTCATTTTCCTGGGCTGGCGGGGATTGATTTTGCCCTGCTGGCGGGCCTGATATCGGTCATCGTCGTTGCTGCGTTCCTGTTGGGGATAATCCTCATGTACGTCAGCAGCGTGATGCGTTTCATTCTGTTTGACAGCATCATCGCGAAGGAGTGCCACATTCGCCTGGGCTGGATATCCCGGCAGGCAGCGGGATGGCGATATTTTTTATGGAAGCTGGTTTTCGCTTTCGCTACCTTTGCGGGCATCGTTGTGTTGGTCGGTATCCCCGCAGCTTTTGCTTTTGCCGCGGGCTGGCTCAGGCAACCGAGAGAGCATTTGCTTCCGTTAGTGTTAGGCGGGATTGTTCTTTTCTTGGGATTGCTGATTTTCTTTCTGGCCTTGGCGGTGATTCTTGTATTGACCAAAGATTTCGTCGTGCCTCAGATGGCTCTGGAAAATATTAGCGCCTTCGAAGGGTGGCGACGGCTGTGGCCGATGATCACGGCCGAGAAGGGCGCATACGCAGCCTACATTGGGATGAAGATCATTACGGCCGTTGGTGCTGGAATTCTGGTTGGAATCGCTACGCTCCTGTTAGGTTTGATCATTGCCCTGCCAACAGCGGGGCTCAGCATCATCGCTGTCTTAACTGGCAAGTCAGCCGGGCTCACGTGGAATGCTCATACGATTACTTTGGCGGTCGTGGTTGGAAGCGTTTTGCTGGCAGGCTTTCTCTATCTGGTCTCGCTGATCTCAGTGCCGGTCATCGTGTTCTTTCCCGCATACTCGATTTACTTTTTTGCCGCGCGGTATCGCCCGCTCAGCGCCGCGCTCTATCCGCTACCTGCGTCGGCACCGATAACGTCGCCCTCAGCTCCGCCCGAAGCACCGCCATTGCCGCCGGCCCCTCAACCCGCGGGATGAGCATACTAGCGTTTCGCGGTTCCTTAGATTCATCCCGCGCTCAGGGCTGCGCATCCTTCAGTCTGGCTCCGCCGCCGTGGGGCCACGAGAAACGCCGTCCGATGATGCACTTCACGATCAGGTGGTCGGTAGAACGCGTGGTGCCCACTCCTACGCCGAAATTGAATTCCCACTGCGGCCCAAAATCGACATCGATCGCCGGAAAGAACTGTTGCTGCTGATCGCGGAGCGCGTCGAAGCCGGTAAGTGATCCGTAAGCCGCGTAATATTCCAACCCACCGGCGATCCTCTTAGTGAAATCGTAGCTGAACTTCGCATTGGGCGAAAAGGTGACTCCCTGGTTCACGCTCGGGCCGTGCCATGAGCGGTCGAGCGCTGGATTGAACGACAGATACCATCGCCCAATTTTTTTGTCGACGATAGGGCGAATTTCCCAAGTCCATGTATCGGGCGAGAATGCGGCGCGCTGGTAACCAATCTCATTCGACAGGCTCACGCTCACCGGCCAGTGCCACCGCTGTGGAACACGCACGCGCGGCCGAATGTGGTCGCCCACCCATTGCCATCCCTCGCCAGGCTGAATGCTGGTGAATAGGTAGAAGCCAACCTCCGCCCACTCGTTGATTCCTTGCGTGATTTCAAGGGTCTCGTGCTCGGCGTGATTTGTGGGCAGCATTCCGTCTTGCACGGTCTTGCTGCCCTCCACCGTGAAGTTGGAATGGATCTCAACCATCGTGGAGCGAGGTGCAACCGTCTCAGCGTCGTATACCTGGATTTCGTAATTGTCTTGCGCCACGCCCTGCGAAGCCAGAACTACCGCGATAACGAAGGCGAGAATAAAGATGGATGGACCATGAGGAGCAACCCTGCGCCAGCGGAATGCCATGGTCAAGTCTATCTTCCCGAGTGTGTATTCATCCACTGTCGCAGTGATTCGATGGAACTCTCATGCCGTCTCGGGTGTCTGATGTTGCAGACACGCGCGTGCCAAATATGAGCCAGGGAGCTTTTCATGGCAATGTCAATGGCAGGCGGAGGTGCGCGCGGCCCACAGATTAACATTACGCCGCTGATCGACGTGCTGCTGACGCTGATCATCGTTTTCATGGTGGTGGTGTCGATGGAGAAGGAGCAGGGAGAGACTGCACAGATTCCACAGCCGGATCAGAAGCAAACGCAAAACAGCTCGCAGCCGCGCACGGTCGTCATTCAGGTGGTCTGGACCACGAAGGATCAACCGCCAACAGTGAAGATCAACCAGGACAGCGTGCGCTGGGAAGACCTCGAAACGCACCTCGGGGAGATATATTTGAAGCGCGCCGAAAAAGTAGCTTTCGTCCGCGGCGACGCCGACGTCGATTTCCAGTACGTCGCAGACGTAATCGACCTGGCGCATCATGCAGGCGTGCAGCGGGTAGGTTTGCTGACAATGGATGGGAAACTACAGCCGGAATAAAAATCCTATCAATTCCTCGCCCTGTTCTTGATCCAAATCGGCGTCCCCCGGAAGCCGAAAGCCTTTCGAATTTGATTTTCCAAGAAGCGCTGATACGAGAAATGCAGCTTTACGGCGCGGTTGGTAAACAGCACAAACGTCGGCGGCGCCACCGAAGCCTGTGTCATATAAAGAATCTTCACCCGCGAGCGCATGGGCACGGACGCCCGCTCGAAGTCCACGCTTTCGATGAACCGATTCATGGCTGACGTCGAAATCCGCTTGCGGCGCTCGCCGGCAACCTGTTCGAGCAGCGGAAATATTTTCTCCGTACCCTTACCGCTGTTGGCCGAGATGAAAACAATGGGCGCATAGTTCAGAAATTTCAGGTCCCAGCGCAGGCGCTCTTCATAGGCCTCGCGGTCGCCCGGACGCTTGTTCTCCCGCATGCGCATGGCCTTCGATGGCCTGCCGGCTTTCTGCGCGCCACCGGAGACCAGATCCCATTTGTTGACCACAATAATCATCGAGCGTCCGCTCTCGTGGGCGTACCCCGCGATTGCCGCATCGAGCTGACTGACTCCTTCGGCTGCGTCGATCACCAGCAGCGCAATGTCGGCGCCTTCAAGATGCTTGCGCGCCATCACGACAGAAAGCTTTTCCGCCATCAGATGCGTCTTGCCTTTGCGGCGAATACCGGCCGTATCGATAAAGCGAAAGCGGCGTCCATCGTGCTCAACGATTTCATCAACCGCGTCGCGCGTGGTACCAGGAACCGGCGAGACGATGGCGCGATCGGAGGCCGTCAGGCAATTCAGCAAGGTAGACTTCCCCACGTTGGGATGCCCGATGATGGCCACCTTGGTTTCGTAGACGGGCTCCGGTTCGGCCGATAATTCATGATTTGTCTGAGTAGCTTCGCCCTGTGACTCCTCTGTGTTCTCTGTGTCCTCGGTGGTGATGTCTTTTGCAGGCGGCGGCACCGCCTCAAAGACCGCATCCAGCAGATCGTCGATCCCGCGCCCATGTTCGGCCGAAATCGCAAACATCTGCTTAATCCCCAGCCGATGAAATTCGTCAACAATAGGCGATTGCTTTTCACTGTCAGCTTTATTCACAGCGAGAAAGAGTGGACGTCCGGTCTTGCGCAACAGCCGCACAAGCTCAAGATCGGGCCCTGCCAATTCGGCACGTCCGTCGATCACCATGACGATTGCCGCAGCTTCATCGAACGCCACTCGCGCCTGCCGAAAGATTTCCGATGGGATGAAATCTTTCTCTTCAGGAAGAATGCCGCCCGTGTCGATGACGCGCATGCGCCGCCCGCGCCACTCCGCGTCGCCATACAGCCGGTCGCGCGTGATGCCAGGCTCGTCCCCCACAATGGCGCGGCGTGAGCCCACAATTCGATTGAACAGCGTGGACTTGCCTACGTTCGGCCGGCCCACAATCGCAATGGTCGGAACGCCGGCGGCAGTCGTGGCTAGCGTGCTTGTCGAGTTGTAAGTGGGTTGAGTCAAAATTGAAGATCGAACGTGGGGACAGCCGCCCCCGGCTGTCCTCGGGTCGCAAGACCCAACGGTTTTTTCGCGAATGATGCTGGCGAGCCGGAAGCTCTATTATAGAGACTCCCGTGGCTTTAAGCTCCCAACCCGCTTCTCCTTCAACGTCGAACCGCACCGCACCTGCGGGTAAGAACGGTCCGAACGCTTCCTCTTCAACCCTGTACCAGTTTTTCTCTCCTGGAGGAGTCCTCGCCCGCACCCATCCCGCATACGAATTCCGCCGCGGGCAACTGCAAATGGCCGAGGCAGTCGAGCAGGCTCTGGACAAAAAGCGGCACCTGATCGTCGAGGCCGGCACGGGCACCGGAAAGACGTTGGCATATCTTTTGCCTGTGATCCGCTCCGGCAAGCGTGTGATCATCTCTACCGGCACCAAGAATCTTCAGGAGCAACTCTTCTACAAGGACATTCCTTTCCTTGAGAACGCGCTGTTTGGCGAAGCAGCGTCCGGCCCCCGCCTTTCGGTTTGCTACATGAAAGGCCGCAACAATTATTTGTGCCGCAAGAAGCTCTACGACCTTACGGATCAGCCAGTGCTGAGTGGACTTCAAGAGATTGAGCAATATCGCGCGATTGCCGCGTGGGAGAAGACAACTGCGACCGGCGATCGCGCGGAACTTGCCGAGCTCCCCGAGGCCAGCGCGCTCTGGCACAAACTGGATGCCCGCGCGGAAGCGTGCGCCGGCCAGAAATGCAGCGAGTGGGAGCGCTGCTTTGTCACTGAAATGCGCCGTCGCGGCATGGAGAGCGACATCATCATCGTCAATCATCACCTCTTCTTCGCCGACCTCGCGATCAAACTACAAGCCGAAGGCGCGCCCGATGCGGGAATCCTGCCCGAGGCCGCGGCAGTGATTTTCGACGAAGCTCATGAACTCGAGGATGTGGCGGGAAACTACTTTGGCATTTCCGTGAGCAACCTGCGAGTCGACGACCTGGCGCGCGACGTCGAAGCGTCGCTTCAACCTAACCGCATGCTGTCGGCATCGCTCTCGGGAGCGCTGGGCAGCCTGCGGGAAAAATCGCAATTCTTCTTCTCGTTGTTGCCGCCGGGAGAAGGCCGCTTTGCCTTCGAAACGCGGCGCGAGTTTCTCGAGGAAAACGGAGATGAGTTCCTCGCGCTCAATCAGGCGCTGACGCGGCTGGCAGGTGAACTCGAAGCCTTGCCCCAGAAGCCGGAAGAAGCTTTCAACTTCATGCGCCGCGCCCAGGAACTTCAGGTGCAACTCGCCTTCGCGATGGAGTCAGACGATCAAAACACCGTCTTTTGGATCGAACGACGCGGCGGTCGAGCCCCAGGGCGGGGAACCGTTCGGGAAGGGCACGGCTTGAGCCGTGCCGCCACAGGGTCTTTCGAAAAACGCGGGTCACCCTCTGATGGCAATGAACGCGGGCGTCGCAGTGTTTTCTTGCAGGCTACCCCAATCGACGTTGGCCCGATCCTGCGTGAATGCCTATGGTCGAAGCTCGACTGCGCGGTCCTGACCTCAGCCACTCTCGCCGTCGGCGGTGGCTTCGAATACATCCGACAGCGCCTCGGGATGGAGCACGCGCGCGAGTCAGTTCTCCCTTCGCACTTCGATTACGAAAACCAGGCCCTGTTTTACGTGCCGCCTGATTTGCCCGATGCACGGACGCCACAGTTCACAGCGAAAGCCGCGGAGCGCATTCGCAGGCTGCTTGAAATCACCCGTGGCCGCGCTTTCGTGCTTTTTACGAGCTACGTGCAGATGAACGACATCTACGAGCGCCTTCTCGGTGAATTGGAGTTTCCCATGCTCCGGCAAGGCGACGCGCCGAAAAGCGCGCTGCTCGAGGAATTCCGTCTGACTCCGAATGCTGTGCTGTTTGCCACATCGTCGTTCTGGCAGGGAGTGGACGTACAGGGCGAACAGTTAAGCTGCGTCATCATCGATCGCTTGCCCTTTGCGGTGCCAAGCGATCCCGTCGTAGCCGCGCGCGTGAAAGCAATTGACGCCGACGGCGGCAACGCCTTTTTTCAGTATCAGGTGCCGGCGGCCGTAATCACACTGAAACAAGGCTTCGGACGCCTCATCCGCTCCCTGCACGACCGCGGCCTGCTGGTGCTGCTCGACAACCGCATTCTCAAGAAGCAATACGGCTGCGTCTTCATCGAGAGCCTGCCGAATTATAAAAAGACTACGGACATGCGAGTAATCGAGGAGTTCTTTGGGGCTGGCGCGTGACGCGGCGAACTCGACGCAGTCTCCGGCACGAAGCCGACTTACACATACTCACGCTCTGCTCTCCGAATTGCCCGATACCGTTCAAAAACTTTCTCTTCGCTTTCCAATCCAAGTAGGGAACGGATGGAAGTCCCCCGGAAAGTGTGTAACAGCATTTTCCATCCCTTGAGCAGAACGAATCCCGGATCATGCTTGAGAGCCGCGGGTATGTGGTGAAGCTTCATCCAGCGCTCCGCCTTCCAGCGCATGAACTCCACCTCTTCTGCGGTCAGATGTTCGGTGCGCACCACTGCCGTGGTCCCGTCATATTCTTCGAGCCGCTCATTCATGATCAGCCCTCGATCGCGAAAGTCCTTCGTCATGGGCGTCCGCGGATAAGGCGTTGGATGCTGGATGTAAGGCCAATCCACGTATCGCCGGGCAAATTCGAGGTTGGCCTCGATCGACTCGCGTGTGTCGCCGGGACTGCCCACGATCAATCCTCCCACCACAAACATCTGGTTCCTGTGTATGTAGTCGATGGCCTTTAGAGTGGCGTTCCCACTATTTTGCCCGTTAGCCCGCTCGGTGTTCTTGGCCAACGCCTTCAGGAACTCCAGGTCCCCCTCCAGAATATTTTCAATGCCTAGAAAAACATAGCGGAAGCCGGCCCGCCGCATCAGCGGGCCCAAGGTTTCGCCGTGGTTTGCAATCGCCGAGGTCATGGCCTGCACGAAGTAGTCAATCGTGTGCAGTCCCGCCGCAATGACGGCCTCGCACAGAGCCTCGAAGCGCCGCACATTCAGGGTAATGTTGTCATCGACCAGAAAAATCGTTCGAGCTCCGTGATCGCGCGCATCGCGAATGTCAGCTAACACCCGGTCGAAGGAGTAAGTATGAAAGTTCCGCCCTCGCATCTCGATGATCGAACAGAAGCTGCAATCGTAGGTGCAGCCGCGCGACGTCTCGATCACATCCACCTGCCGGCCCAGCAGCGTGTATCCCTTCAGCACTCGCGCATCGCGTTTCGGCAGCCGGATCTCGCTGTCTTCCAGGCGGTGCGGCGGCCGCGCCGGATTGTGCTTCCACCCCCGGCCGTGGTTATAAGACAAGCCGCCGATTTCCTCGAACCCGCAGCCCTTTTCGATGGCACGCAACAACTCCCGGAAAGTGACCTCGCCCTCGCTGCGCACTAGATAATCGACGCCCAGTTCTTCGTAAGCTTCGGGCGCAAGGCTGGGATCGTACCCGCCCACCACAACCTTAACCCCAGGCTGAAGCTCGCGTACGAGTTCGATAATGCGCCCGGCGGTGCGACGCTGAAATGTCATGATCGAGAGTCCGACGACTTCCGGTTCGAGCTCGCGCACCAGCTTCACAACCGTTTCACGAACCCTCCGATGAGCGAGGATCAAGTCGGCCACGGCCACGCGGTGATGCGGATCAACATTCCCCGCGAGCGACGTCAGCGCACCATTGGGCATCCGGATCGCCACGGGCGGCATATGTTCGAACGAATCCGGCATGGAAAGTAACAGGACATTCATGACGAGCAGTCCTTACTGCCTCGCTGCGATCCCGCCCAGCGCGGTCAAACACCGCAGGCGATGCATTTTGTCCGCAATTGTACCGTAGCCGGCGGTAAGCTGCCCCGCAGCCTCAGTTACGTGTTATTTGCGCTCTTCTTCTGCTCCCGGATTTAGCAATACGCCCAAAACGATTCCCGAAGCCTCTCCCTTGGTGCGATACACTCGCTCCGTGGCCTTCACAAAATCAGAGGGCTTGGCATCGGGAATGTTAACGAAGGTCTGCGGGTTGCGGTCTGTAAGCGGGAACCAGGAGCTCTGAACTTGCACCATGATGCGGTGCCCCCGACGAAACGTGTGGTTAACGTCCGGCATGGTGAAATCGATCTCCTCGACCTTGCCGGGCGCGAACGGTTCCGGGTTTTCAAAGCTATGGCGAAATTTTCCGCGAAACGGTTCGCCGCGCACCAGTTGCTGATATCCCCCCATGGTGAATGGAGGCGGACCTACGTCGGTTAGAGGTTTGTCCTTGTCTTCGGCTCTGGGTTCGTCAAACTTGCTGTCGGGATAGTCGGCTGGATACACATCGATCAATTTCACATCCCAATCGGAATCCGTTCCGCTGGTCGAAACGAAAAGCCGTGGCGAGACCGGCCCGGCAATCGTCACATCTTGCTCCAGCACCGGACTTTCATAAACCAAAACGTCAGTTCTGTTGTCGGCAAACCGCTGGTCAGAGAGCATGTACTCCTGCGGCACTTCCGTCGCTATGTAATTTATGAAAGGCACAGGCTTGGCCGGGTCGCTCACATATTCATCGAACCCGGGAGCATCGGCACCGGGTGAGTCGAAGGAAAGCCCTCCACTCTCGCGAAAATATAGCGTCTTCGCTACGGCACCTTTCGGAGGCCACGCGGAATAGCGCCGCCAAACATTCGTTCCCGTCTCAAACACATACGCTTTCGGAAGCTTCGCGTCGCCGTTGTTCTTTAAGTACAGTTCGAAGAAAGGGAGCAGAATATTCCTCCTGTAGTACTCTCCGGTATTGAACGAGAACTCGACGCGCCCGAGGTGCTCACCGTTATACCTCGCCCAACCGCCATGCACCCAGGGGCCGACCACCAGCGCGTTAAAGATTCCGGAGTTGTTCTTGTCGATGGCGTGGAACGTGCTGAACGGACCCTGCAGATCTTCGGCGTCAAACCATCCGCCCACGGTAAGCACTGCGCAATGGATATTCTTCATGTGCGGCGCCAGATTCCGCGCCGTCCAGTAGCTGTCGTCAGTGTCGTGGTGAACCTGGTCATCCCACAGGGCGCTCTTGCCCTCCAGATATTTTGCGAGGTTGGAAAGCGTGCCTGCATTCAGAAAGAACTCGTAGCCATCTTTGGTTCCATAATCGAACGGTATGGGAGTCTTCGGAGGGAGCTGCGGATTCTCTTGCGGCTTGAAAAAAGCATAGAAGTCGAAGTTGGCGTCGAGCATGAACGCTCCGCCGTGGTAAGCATCGTCGCCCATGAACAGATCGGTCATGGGAGCCTGGGGCGAAGCCGCTTTGAGCGCGGGATGCGAGTCGATGATGCTGGCTGAGGTAAAAAATCCGGGGTACGAAATGCCCCAGATGCCGGCATTTCCATTGTTGTTGGGAATGTTCTTGAGCAGCCAGTCGATGGTGTCGTAGAGATCGCTGCTGTCGTCCACATCCTGCTTCGATTTCTTGTTGTCGATATGCGGACGCATCTCAATAAACGTTCCCTCCGACATGAACCGGCCGCGCACATCCTGATTGACGAAGATGTATCCCGCCTTGTCGAAGTCGGGCGACGGTCCGAGCCGAGTGCGGTACAGATCTACTCCATACGGACCCACGCTGTACGGAGTTCGGTTAATAAGAAATGGGTAGGCGTGCGTGCTGTCCTTGGGCACATACACCGAGGTAAACAGGTGCACCCGGTCGCGCATCGGGATTCTGTACTCGTACTTAGTGTAGTGTTCCTTGACGTCGAACTCCGGCTCGTCAGACTTGCCCTGCGCTGCAAGATGGGCGGCCAACGCCAGGCTGATCAGGATTGGAATCGACAGGAATGGGATCGAGAGGCTACGACGCGGCATTGTGTGCTCCGATTGAACTTGGGCCAAACAGTTTGACCGAATAGGCAAACTACATTTTGCAGCGTAGGTCAGTCAAGCGGCTTTCCGGGCACGGCGCGCTACAATAGATGTTTCGCGATCAAATGCGGCCCAGCCTGTATTCACACGCAGCCGCCGAGGGGTGCATGTTCGAGGTAACAGTTGACGACTCTTTTGCCGCGGGGCATTATCTGCGCAATTACAAGGGCAAGTGCGAGAATCCGCACGGGCATAACTACAAGATCCGTGTGACGCTGGCCGGCGCTGAACTCGACAAGGCGGGACTTCTGCTCGATTTCAAAGATCTGCGCGAGGTAATGAGGCACGTTATCGACCGCCTCGATCACCGGATGATCAACGAGATCGAGCCCTTTACCGTGATTAATCCCTCGGCCGAGAATCTGGCCAAATATTTTTACGACGAATCAAACTCCCGCTTAAAAAGCGTGACCAACGGTCGCGTGCGGGTGAAAGACGTAACCGTATTTGAGACCGACACCACCACTGCAAAATATTCGGAGTCGTAGCGCCGCCGCCCTCCGCCGCGGGGCCGGCGCGACGCTGGCGCTATTCCAATGCAGATAACGGAAATCTATAAATCGCTACAAGGTGAATCGACATATGCCGGCCTGCCATGCATATTCGTGCGCCTGACGGGATGCAATCTGCGTTGCTCGTGGTGCGATAGCGAGTACACCTTCCAGGGCGGCCGGAAGATGACTCAGAAAGAAGTGTGGGACGAGGTTCGGCGGCTTGGTCCTAAGGGCGGTTTAGTAGAGATTACCGGTGGCGAACCGATGCTGCAGGAGCGCGATCTCGTGCCGCTGATGCGCCAATTGCTGGAAGCCGGCTATCAACTTCTTCTCGAAACCAGTGGAGAGCGACCATTGGAGCGGGTTCCACGCGACGTCGTCAAAATCGTAGACGTGAAGTGTCCGGATTCGGCAGAAGGCGGCACATTTCGCCCTGAGAATCTGGAAACTTTTACCCGGCAAGATGAAGTAAAGTTTGTGCTCAGCAGCCGGACAGACTATGAGTTCGCCCGGGACTTTGCCCGGCAGCACAATCTCGCGGAGCGGGTGCATGCTGTGCTTTTTTCGCCCGCCTTTCGCAAGGACGCGACCGGCGCGCGCGACAGCTCGCACTGCTTGCTCGATCCACGGGAATTAGCCGAGTGGATGCTCGCCGATGGCGTTGCCGCGCGCCTGGGGCTGCAATTGCACAAATTCATTTGGGACCCGGCTGTAAAAGGCGTTTGACTGACAACATTTTCTTGATCGGCAATCAACCGTCAGCCATCAAACACCGACCCGAAATCATGGCGCCCTCTCCCCAACCCGCAGTGGTTCTGCTCAGCGGAGGAATGGATTCTTGCGTCTGCGCTGCTCTCGCGATCCGCGACTACGCTGCCGCGGCGTTGCATATAAGCTATGGTCAGCGCACCGAGGAGCGCGAGCGCCAGTCCTTTCTCGCAATCTGTGAGCGGCTGAACATTCGAACGAAACTCATCGTTCGCAATGATGCTCTGCGCGCAATTGGTGGCTCGGCGCTCACCGATGAAAGCATCGCCGTACCCACGGGACGTCACCTCACCGGCCCCGCCATCCCCATCACCTACGTCCCCTTTCGCAACGCCCACTTCTTGTCCGTCGCAGTAAGCTGGGCGGAAGTATTAGGCGCCACCAAAATCTATATCGGTGCGGTCCAGCAAGACAGCTCCGGCTATCCTGATTGCCGTCCCGCCTACTACCAGGCGTTCAACCAGGTCATTAAAGCGGGGACGAAAGAAGGCGCAATCGAAATCCTCACTCCCCTCATCAGCCTGCGCAAGTCGGAAATTGTGCGTCTGGGCCTTGAACTGGGCGCGCCATTCGATTTAACTTGGTCATGCTACGGTCGCCAGGATCAGGCGTGCGGCGTCTGCGATAGCTGTGTGTTACGCTTGCGGGCCTTTGCCGCTGCGGGAGCCAGAGATCCAATTCCGTATGTAACGGTGAGCCAGATTTGAAATCTTGATTGTTGGTGCTGCCGAGCCGGGTACCACACTGTGTAGTGCGCTAGGTTTCTATCAATCTTCAAGAGTCTGCATCCAACATTCAGTTTTGTGCCGGGAGGCCACGATGAAAAAGCATTTCGCAGTCTTCGCTCTTGTTCTCTTAATGCTGGGACTCGGTGCCCCTGCGCTTTTCTCGCAGGCTTCCGGAACGGTTAAGGGTGTTTGTAAAGATCCCCAAGGCAATCCCATCGTTGACGGAGTGCTGGTATGGGCCAACCAGGATAATGGACAGAAGTACACTCTTAAGACCAACAAGAAGGGCGAGTATTTTTCTCTGGGCTTTGCCCCCGGCAGCTACAACGTCACGCTGTACAAGAATGCCGACGACGCCAAAGCCAATAAGGAACTCTTCCACGTCAATAAATTTCCGGTCACGCTCGACGAGAATACGCTCGACTTCGATCTGAAGAAGCAGGCCGAGGACAACGCAAAGGGCCAGGGCCTGACTCCAGAACAAGTCAAGCAGATGCAAGAGGCTCAGGCAAAACAGGAGAAGGAAAAGTCCACGATCAAGACCCTGAATGAAAAAATCGTTGCCGCGAATACCGCGTCAAAAGCGGGAGACTTCGATACCGCAATCAGCACCTTAAACGAAGCCACCCAGATGGACGCCTCCCGCGACGTGCTCTGGGCGCAACTCGCCGACGCTTATCGCGGCGCCGCGGGCAAGCAGACGGATCCAGCCGAGAAATCCAAGCGCCTGCAAGAAGCAGCCGCCGATTACCAGAAGGCCATCGATCTCAAGCAGAAATCCATGGATGCCGCCACCAAAAAGGATCCCGAGGATAATAAACGCCTCGCGGCGTATTACAACAACCTGGGGGAAGCTTCCAGCAGATCCGGTAAGATCGACGACGCGGTGAAGGCCTACACGCAAGCGGCGCAAATAAATCCTGAAGGCGCTGCCGGTTATTACTACAATACCGGTGCGGTATTAACCAACGCCGGCAGAATCGACGATGCGATCGCGGCCTTCGACAAATGCATCGCTGCCGATCCCACCAAAGCCGATGCCTATTACCAGAAGGGCGTGAACATGATCGGCAAGGCCACTCTTCAGGGGGACAAAATGGTCGCGCCTTCGGGCACCGCTGAAGCTTTTCAGAAATATCTCGAACTGGCGCCCACCGGACCTTACGCCGATGTCGCTAAACAAATGCTAACCAGCATCGGCGCTTCGGTGGAAACCGGCTTTGGCAAGAAGAAAGCGCCGGCCAAAAAATCTAACTAGCAGCTGACACGCACGCGGCGGAAAAAAGCACCAGAGGTGCACGATTCTTGGTGCGGTGGCGTTTTCGTGCTGCGATAGCCGGCTTCTTTTCATGATCGGAGTTGTCGCGATTCCTGAGCCTTATTCCGTCGAGATCGTTTCAACGTTACCAAGGACTATGTCCTAACTCGCCCTTACATTCCGAGCGCCAGCACGGTACAGTAAGCTAACGCAGTCAATTGACTCTCCCTTCTGTGGTGCGTGCAATTCCCTAACGTAGAGCCGGCGTCCCACCGGTGGTCTCATAAGAATGAGTACGAGGATGGAATGGCAGCACCTGGCAGCGCACCAATTTCAGTTTCTCTGGAAGGTTATTCCGGCAGTGGCAAAGTGGAAACATCTGCCTTGCTGGGGGCGATGCTGCGCGCCTCGGATAAAATCAGCGATCTGATCTTTTCTCCCGGCAAGCCTCCCCAGGTGCAGGTCTACGGCCAACTTATTCCGGTTCAGGTGCCTGGATTCGTAACCTTAACTCCCGATGACACACGTCAATTTGCTGCCGATCTGATTGGCGATAACAAACAAGCGATCGCAACCTTGCGCGAACACGGATCGTGCGATATTTCCTACGGCTTGTCCGGCGTGGCTCGCTTTCGCGTCAATATCTTTATCCAACGTGGCAGTTGTGCCGTCGTGATGCGCGTAATTCCTACGGCTATCCCCGATTTTGCTTCTCTCCGTATCCCCTTGCACCTTGCCGAGGTGGCCAAACTGCGCGATGGAATCGTCCTGGTGACCGGACCTGCAGGATCGGGCAAGTCCTCCACCCTGGCGGTCTTGCTCGATTGTGTTAATCGCGAGAAGAACTATCACATCATCACCATTGAAGATCCCATCGAATTTCTGCACAACCACAAATGCTCCACGGTCCATCAGCGCGAACTGCACAGCGATACTCCCAGCTTTGCGCATGCGCTGCGCTCCGCTTTGCGTCAGGCTCCGAAAGTCATCCTGGTGGGGGAGATGCGCGACCGCGAAACCATCGAGATCGTCCTCGAAGCTGCCGAGACCGGCCACCTGGTGCTGTCCAGCTTGAACACCATGGACGCGCCTAAAACCGTCGAGCGTATCGTCAGCTCCTTCTCGCCAGCCGAACAGCAAAGCGTGCGCGAGCGCTTCGCCAAATCGTTCCGCTACATCATCTGCCAGCGCCTTCTGCCCAAGGCCGATCGTAGCGGGCGCGTGCCCGTCGCTGAGATTCTGAAAGCCAATGCGCGCACTCGGGAGTGCATCGAGAAAGGCGAGCGCGAAGGAAAAGCATTGCTCGATGCCATGAAGGCCGGCTCTGCCGAAGGCATGCAACACTTCGACGGCGAAATCGCCCAGCTGGTACGCGACCGCATCGTCGATCTCGAAACCGGGATCTCTTTCGCCAGCAACCCCGCTGTCCTAGGCCAGGAATTAGCCCGATAGCGTTTGCTGTTTGAAGAAGCGCGGTTTTAGCCGGCGCCGTAAGGCCGGGAAAGTGGAAGAGCGGCGCTTCAGCGCCGCGTAAAGTCCAAAAACTCAAAGTGGCTTTAGCCGCTGCCGCAACATTCTTTCACCCCCGAATTCCCACCTCTCGCGAGCGTTGTTTTGCCCAGAAATGAAGGATCAGGGCGGCCTGGGACGTTTGGTCGTCACGACCGCAGCGGAGTGGGTGCCGCACCACCGGAAAACCTGCACGTATCGCACACTTCTATCCCGGTTTGCAGCTATCATCTCCCCATGCCCGCGCAGCCGGCCCAATCGCTGGTCTTGACCTTTGAGGACGCACGCCGGACAGTCGAGCAACATGCCTCGCACCTGGCTTCCGGAGACACCGAGAGGATCGACCTGCTGCATTCCGTGCACCGAGTCCTCGCCGAACCAATCGTAGCCGATCGCGATATCCCTCCCTTCGCACGATCCACGCGCGATGGCTATGCCGTGCGTGCCGCTGATCTGGCCAGCCTTCCCACAAAGTTGAAAGTGATCGGAGAAATCAAAGCGGGCCCCGGTCAAGCTCCACGCGCCTTGAATCCAGGCGAAACACTCTCCATCATGACCGGTGCGCCAGTCCCGCCCGGTGCCGACGCCGTAGTGATGGTGGAATACACATCACAACAGGGCGATCGTGTGGAAATTACCAGAAGCGTCGAGCCTGGGGGAAACATCGTCCTGCAAGGCGCCGAAGCGAAAAACTCCAGCCTCTTGCTCGCTCGTGGCACACGCCTTAATGAGGCCGCCATCGCACTCGCAGCCGCGGTCGGCAAATCGCGGTTGGAGGTTTTCATTCGCCCGCGCGTTGCAATTCTCTCTACCGGCGATGAGATCGTCGAACTCGACGCCGAAATCGGCCCCAGGCAGATTCGTAACTCGAACACTTATTCGTTAGCAGTCCAGATACAGCAAGCCGGCGGTGACCCCGTACTCCTGCCCATCTCTCCCGACGAGCCGCGCCGCCTCCGCCACCTGATCGAGCAGGGACTGCGATCCGACCTGCTGATCGTGACCGGCGGCGTCTCCATGGGCCGCTACGATCTGGTCGAGCCAGTCCTCGACGAATTGCAAGCCGAGTTCTTCTTCACGGGTGTGAAGATCCAGCCTGGTCGACCTGTGGTCTTCGGTCGCGTCCGGTGTGGCGCGGGTACCCCCGCCCGCGAATCGGCCTCAGCCCGGCCCTCACACAAGTATTTCTTCGGTCTCCCCGGCAATCCAGTCTCCACTATGGTCACCTTCGAACTTTTCGCCCGCCCCATGGTCGAAGCTCTGGCAGGAGCGTCCCCTCGTCCGCTGATCTTCCTGCACGCGCGACTAAACTCCGAGATCCACATCAAGCCCGGACTGAAGCGCTTTCTACCCGCAATCCTTGCCGGCGAATACGAAAACTCTCACGCCGAACTCGTCCCGTGGCAGGGCTCCGGCGATGTCGGCGCCCGCTCCCGCGCGAATTGCTACATCGTCATCCCGCCCGATTGCGAGCATGTTCGCGCCGGCGACTGGGTCGCAATAATGCTGGTGAAATAAATACGGCGTAATGCAGCCTAGAGACATACCCGTCTTGCCTGCAGCTCTACTGCCGTCTCCATGTAAGATAGAGCTTCCGCATGGCAAAGCTCTCCCATTACGATGCCGCTGGCCGCGTCCGCATGGTCGATGTCACCGGCAAAGCCGCCAGCCGGCGCGAGGCCGAGGCCAGCGCCTTCGTCCGCATGCAGCCCGCGGTACTGCAAGCGCTGCCGAAAAATCCCAAAGGCGATCCATTGGAAGTTGCGCGCATCGCTGGAATCATGGCCGCCAAGCGCACGTCCGATCTTATCCCCATGTGCCACCCCCTGCCGCTCTCGCACGTTGATGTCGAAATGCGCCTATGCGAGAATGGCGTCGCGATCACAACCAGAGCCGTTACCACAGCCCAAACCGGAGTCGAGATGGAAGCCCTCGTAGCCGCCGCTATCTCCGCCCTCACAATTTATGACATGGCGAAGGGGCTTGATAAAAGGATTGAGATTCGTGAGGTCGTCTTGCAGCGCAAGACCGGCGGCAAGAGCGGCGAATATCGCCGCGCAAGAAGCAAGCAGAAGAAGTAACGCGCAAACTGATCCATGGCGAACGACGTCAAACTGCTCTTGGTCGACGACAATCCGATGGTCCTGAACATGCTGCAGCATGCGCTCGCTCCCTTCGCCCAAGTCGTCTCCGCCGGTGATGCGGCCGACGCATTGCTGAAGGCCGTCGACGACCCTCCCGATCTCGTTGTCTGCGACTATCGCATGCCCGGCATGGACGGGCGCCAACTCGTTGAGAGACTGAAGAGCCGTCCTGCGACGGCAAATTTTTCTGCTATCCTGATGGCTAGCCGCACCGACATCGACGAGCGCCTTTCTCCGCAAGACGCCGCCGACGACTATCTCGCAAAGCCTTTCTTCCTGAAAGAAGCCACGCGCCGCATCAAGCGTACCGTCGACCGCATCGCACTCGAGAAAATGGCGAAAACCGCCCCCTCCGACGGCGTGGTTCGCGGCAATCTTTCTCAAATGAACGTCATCGACCTCATGCAATCGCTCGAAATGGGGCGCAAGAGTTGCCAGCTTAAACTCAACAACGCGGGAGACAAGTGCGAGGTTTTCTTCGTCGAGGGCCAGGTCAAGCACGCCACATACGGCTCCTCGACCGGCGACGAAGCCGTCTTCAAGGTTTTGCGCTGGACCGGCGGCAACTTCGAGCTCAACTTCGAAGGCAAGACCGATCAGGAAACCACCAAGCTCAACACTCAGGGCTTGCTGATGGAAGGTTTGCGCCTTCTCGACGAATCGCAGCGTGAAGGCGTCACCGAAACCATCGAAGATAACACCGCCGGCGCAAGTGCGAGCGGCGCGAGTTCGAGCATCCCTGCCGCCGCTGATCCTACTTCGGGCGCCACCAGCCCGGGCGGCACCGGACGCAGGGAAGAGGAAGAAGATGTCCTCCTCGATAACTGATCGAGTGAGCGTCGTGGCCGCACCCTTTACCGCTGCCGTAGTCACAGTCAGCGATTCTTGCGCTCGCGGCGAACGCGTCGATCTTTCCGGACCTGCCGTTGCCCAGGCGCTCGGCAAACTCGGCTTTCGCGTGGTGGCTTCCAGAATCGTCCAGGACGATTCCATGCAGATCCAGAATGCCCTCGTTCACCTCGCTCTGGAAGCCCGCTTCATCGCAACCACCGGCGGTACAGGAATAGCGCCCCGCGATGTCACACCGGAAGCGACTGAGGCAATCTGCGACCGTCTGATCCACGGCGTAGGTGAGCGTATGCGCCTCGAAGGCGCGAAGAAAGCTCCCTTCGCCGCCCTAAGCCGCGCAGTCTGCGGCGTCCGCGAAAAGACCCTCATCCTGAACCTTCCCGGCAGCCCCACCGGCGCAGTGGAATCCCTCCAAGCAGTCGCGGAATTGATCCCTCACGCGCTGGATTTGTTGGATGGAAAGACGGACCACTCCTAAACGGCTACCGTTTTTGACTCGAATAAGCCCATCCACGGCTTGATCCTTCTGGTTGCTTCCCACGGGTTCTCAATACGATGTTCACGAACTCGGCCGCGACCGTGGAAAAGCGGCCCTTAAGGGCCGCGTAAGCCGTTGAAAAATCAATAGGGCTTCAGCCCCCTGCCCCATTTTTCACGTCCTCTGCGAGAAGTGGCGATTTTCCTATCCGATCCTGCGCACCGCTGTAGGGCAACGGTTGCGAATGCCGCGTTCTCACACCGCTCGGGGCCACCGTGATGTACACTCGTCCTCGCTCGGAACCGACGTTTCGTTGAATGGCTCCAAGGAGGTAAGCATGGGAATCATTGCCTGGATTGTCGTAGGACTGATCGCGGGTTGGCTTGCCTGGCTTGCCGGCAAGGTTATGAAGGGCGGTGGGTACGGCGTAACCTGGAGCAGTCGATTCGCGCGCTTTCTTCCATCCTGGCTAGTCCCTGAGGCGGAGCTTTCTTTCTCAGAGAAAGCAACTTCAGTGCAAGGATCACCGTCTCTCCAGTTACGGGGTGCCCCATTTCTCGTGTCCTTGTGCGAGAAGTGGGCATTTTGTCCTTTTTTCCGATCTCGACCGTCTCTGTATCTCTAAGAAGAAAAACGGTGCGAAACCGTGGAAGAGCGACCCTTCAGGGCCGGGTAAGCCCTCGGAGTGGCGTGCCCAACCTCCAATCGGTACGAATCCAGTGGACGAACCGATAACTTGCGGCTTGCCCGTCATCGGCCCACGATCGGCAAACCCTATGCGACATGTCGTTACTAATCTGGCGGTTCACGCCCGCGTCGTCCCCCCACGTTTCTCTGAGCTAGCCGTTTTCGACGCGCGCCTTTATATCCGAATACGCCGCATCGATGAGTATGCTTAGCGCTGCGGCGTTTGTAGCCGTTCCAGGTCTCAGCTTCACATGGCGCATGAACTTGCCGGTGCCTTGCAACAAGCGGGCCGGATCCGGCAACGCTGCGCCGTGAAAGAACCCGACGTTTACGTGCGAAGTGAATGCATTGACGTAGCCGAAGGGCGCATCTCCCAAACAGGCAACTGGACAGCCGTCATGCAAAAGCTCTCTGACTTCGTCCCCGCATTTTCGCATCACCTCAAACCACTGATGCGCGATCGCTCCCAATCCACCTGCATGCTCTTTCATCCACGCATCGATGGCGGGATCGCGCTCGACAGCGCCGTTGAAGCGCAGCAATTCCGTTCTCATCATCGCTCCGCTTTCTGCTTTCGAGATCTGCGGCTACGTAGCCGCCTTACCTTCCCTCCGGCAAGATCCCCGCACGTCTGGAACAGTCGCTCTTGTCGAAGGGATTGTCGCTCCCGGCTAACGCCCTAGTCTTTTATATTCCGGATCGTCCGCGACCGGTTTGTTCAAGATTAATTGCCATTCGACCGAGCTGCGCTGGCCTGCTCCTTCCATCGTTGTTCGTTCACGCCGAACACGAGGAGCCACAGGCACAGCGCTACTTCCGCGATCGCTGATGCCGCGAAATAAGGGAAGATCCGCTTTTGAAGCGCAGGCGCTAGAAAGAGCGCGAAACTATTGATGAGGTAGCCCGCGCCCTCGATCGCCAGCAGCACGCCTATGAGTCGGGGAAAGAAGGTCGACCTAACGATCAGGTAGGCCATCGTGAAGCAATCGAATCCGAAGAATACCAGGGAAATGGCGAAGCCGCCTTCAAACAACTGGATAGACCAATACGCTGCCGCCTGTAATCGCTCCGTTGTAAATGCGCCTCAAGTAACCCCCGCCTCCTAAAAGAACGAGTGGCGCATAGTGAGCGAGTAAACTGACGCCCTCAAACGGCGGTTGACATCAGGCCGAAGATCGCCTCGAGCAGAGCGACGTTCTTGTCCACCACCTTGAACAAGCCATAGAAGATGATCGTCAGTGGCACATTGTGCTCATATTCATTCCTCCCGAGGATACAAATACAACAGCCGAAAGCCCCCACTTTTCCGGAGGGTTGAAAGTTGGGAGCAAGACTCTCATAGACCCCGCGAACGGCCAAACCTTGCGCGGCTGCTACATCTTTGGATTGTAGATGTAGGTGACAAACGCGTAGCCCCTGGGGACGGCTACGATCGGTAGGATGACCCAGAGAAATCCGGAAGTGATGCCTTCAGCTGGGAGCCTGTCAGCATTCCTTTGGACCAGAGTGGGTAGGCGACAAGGATTAGCCAGAGGACTTTGTAGAAAATTTCGAGGAGTATCATCGGTAGCATTTTCAAGGGGCGAATGATTCCCAGGCCTGCCAGGGAGGCGAAGGCGGTCCAGACGCACCAGACTACGGCGTCGGTTGGGTCCCATGGTCCCTGGTGGGTGAAGATGTGCTTCCACGTTTCTTTGCCCAGCACGAAGAACATCAGGATGTAGAGCAGGCGCAAGAGGTAGATATTGACCGGGCGAACGCCTTCGTAGCGGTCGGCTCGTTGAAAAATGGCTCTGGGGCTGAAGGTCATGGAAACAACCCTTTAGCTGAACGCCCGTCGCGAACCCTCTGGATATAACGTGGAGAAATCGCGTTAGAACTCACTGACTGGGTCACGGCCGCGTGAGCCATTGAAAAACCCATAGGCCTTCAGCCCTGGAGCGCAATCCGTCACTTCTGCGTCGGAGGCACGTACTCCTTTGGCACAGCCGAACCTTCTCCAAAGAAAAATTGGTCCAATTGCTTGACGATCACTTCCTGGTCTTCGCGGCGCGCCGGGTTCAGCCGATATTCATTCAGCAGCATCTTGCAATGCTCGGTCCACATGCGCCAGGCTTCCTGGGAGACGTTATCGTAAACCTTGCGGCCGAGATCATTGTCAAAAGGAGGCTCGTCGAGCCCGGGCATGTTTCTCTTTAATTTCACGCAGAAAACAGTGTGCTCCATACGTTTTCCTTCAATCGCGAACTGTTATGAATGCAAAATTAATTATACGGGATGGAGAATGGCCCAGGTCTCGGACCTTGACGCCGTTCTTAGCGCTTCGCCGCCTGTACACCCTCGAGAATTTTCGCCAATTGCTCGAGGCTCACCGGAGAGTCTTCTCGCTGTGCCGCCGCCGCTGTCTTGCCCTTGATTCCGATGTAGACGCCGTTATACGGTTCGTCTCCCAGATTCTCGACCCTGTGCTTGTGGGGCGGGAACCAGCGCGCCTCCCCCGCCTTGGCATAGACTTCCGTGACCTTGCCGTTCTCGTCGGTGAATTTGAGGTGCCCGCCGGTCACGCTGACGGAGACGCCGCCGGGATGGTCGTGCAAGTCAGACTTTTCGTGAGGGCCATAGTGGATATCGACAACCTGCACCCGATCGTTCTCGAAGTGCAGTTTGTAATGTTTAGGTTCAACTTTGGTGGGATCTTGGGCCGAGGCGAAATTCACCGCAAGACACAAAATTACCGCTGCGCAGAAAAATCTGCACAACATGGCATGGCTCCTGAGCTGAGGACTGAGATTCTTACCGCGACCACCAAACTGAACGAACGCTACTCTTGCCACGCAGAACCTGTCAATGATTTGGAGCGCGCCTGCCTCAAAGTGATTAATCGAGGGCAGGCTGGCCGCCGAGCCTCGGCACTCCGGTCGGCGCAAAGCTTTGGCCGAAAACCGGCGCCCGCAGCCCGCTTTATTTCTTCTCCGGATTGTCTGGCGCTTTCTCCTTGCTCTTGTCCTGGATGGACAGCAGTTCTACTTCAAAGATCAGTGTGGAGTCCGGACCAATATCTCCACCCGCACCGCGCTCGCCGTACGCCAAATCGGGCGGAATAAACAATTGCCACTTCGAACCAACAGGCATGAGCTGAAGCGCCTCGGTCCATCCTTTGATAACGCCGCTCACCGGGAATGTCGCGGGCTGGCCGTGCTTGTAAGAGCTGTCAAACTCCGTACCGTTAATCAGCGTGCCCCGGTAATTGCAGACCACTGAGTCGCTGGCCGCGGGCTTCGGCCCTGCGCCCTCTTTCAGTATCTTGTATTCCAGGCCGCTGGGCAGGCTTACAACGCCTTCTCTTCCTTTGTTGGCCGCAAGAAAAGTCTCGCCCTCTTTCTTGTTGGCCGTACCAGCTACTGCCATTTTTTCCTGCTGCTTCTTGCGCAGGTCGTTCTGCACGTCATTGAGCGCGGCTTGAGCTTCGTCGTCGGTGATCAGGGTCTTGCCGCCGGCGAGCGCATCTTTCAATCCCCGCGCCAGAATGGCGGGGTCAACTGGAACCTCTTGCTTCTTGAGATTTGCTCCCATCTTCATTCCAAGCGCATAGCTGAACTTTTCTTTTTGCGTCTTGAGAGTGAGCGGAGCCGCACTCTTAGCTCCCGTCGTGGGCCGCTTGGCCGCCGGAGTCTGAGTCTTACTGGAACCACTTGCCGATGGAGAAGCTGATTGAGTCGTAGGGGCCGGACTATCCTGGGCCAGCGCATTCCCTGGCAGCAGCATTCCGGCCGCAAGTATGGTCACTGCGTTGATGAAGGACTTATGCATACGGGTATTGTCACATTGTACAGAGATCTCCGCAAACCGGAGTGCCGCGCTGCTCAACCACCGAAACCGCGTCGCCTAACAGGAATGGAGAATTGCGGACAGGAAGAAGTTGGTGGGCCCGCAAGGATTTGAACCTTGGACCAATGGATTATGAGTCCACTGCTCTAACCGCTGAGCTACGGGCCCGCTCTTAATAGCACGAATATTCTACAGTAGTCATTCAAAGCTCATTCAAGCCACGGAAAGGCCGCGGCATTCAGTCACGGGTGGGCACCGAGGTGACGAACATAGTCAGAACGCATTACACCAGCAGGCGAGAGGCATCTTCCCACAATTGCTGAGCGAGAGTTCCTGCGGGTTGCGCGCGCGCCAGCTTGGCGGACTGGCCCGCCCACATTTGCATGCGGTCGGGGTCTCCGGCGCGCAGCGCCGCGTCGCGCATTGCGCGGGTTAAGCCGCGCTGGACAGGATACGGCGCTGGACGAGGAGCAGTGGGAGCTGTTGCCGCACGGACATAGGCGGTGGCAACGCTTCGACCTGGGCGTCCACTGAATGCACGCGTGATCCTGGTGTCATCAGCCTCGGTTCGCGCAAGCCTGTCGACATAAGCAGGATGCGTCTTCGCTTCGGGAGATCGCAGGAATCCAGTTCCTATATTCACCGCGCTCGCGCCGAGTATCAGCGCCGCCGCAATGGCCCTTGCATCGGCGATCCCGCCCGCGGCGACGACTGGCAGGTTGACGGCATCGACAATCTGCGGCAAGAGAGCCATCAGGCCTACCATTTGAAATTCCGCGTCGTCTGCATTGAACGTTCCGCGGTGTCCTCCGGCTTCCATGCCCTGCGCGACAATGGCATCGGCGCCGGCTTTTTCGGCGGCCTTTGCCTCGGCCACCGTCGTAGCAGTGGCAAACCACAGAATTCCGCGGGCTTTCAATTCTGATACGAATGCCGGCGGATAGAGTCCCATAATCGAAGAGATCACTCTCGGAGAAACGGTCAGCATGGCGTGACATTGCGCGGCAAAGTCCGGTAGCGCCGCATCGCCTGCTTCCGGCGGAACTGTGGGTCCCCACTGGGCAAGGAACTCCCGTTGTCGCGTTTCCAATTCGGAGTCTCGAAACGGGGGCGGCTCTGGTATCCAAAGATTGATTTGAAATTCTCCCTGACTGGCTTGGCGAAATTCGGCGGCCCAAGCGGCGATGTCGTCCGGCTCCATCAGCAGAGCTGCGCAGGCCCCAAGGCCGCCCGCATTGGCCACGGCAATCGACAGTGATGGAGGACAGGCCCCGGCCATGGGCGCCAGGAGGATTGGCAGCCGAATGCCCAGGCGACTCACGAAAGCCTGGACGCGCGCGCGAGGGGACGAATGCATTTTGTCGAACATGACTGTGGGTACTCGGCTCTTGCGTTCATTCCAAGAGCGGGTACGATGCTGCTTGTACCACGAGATTTCGGCAGCGTCAAAACCGGACTGCATGCGGCATCGTGCCCACTCTTCGCACAGAACCCGAAGGGTGGGCACCCACTGTCTCGGTCGCGCCTGCGGGATCAAGAGCCTGGGCCACAGGTGGCCCACCTTCATTTTCGTCTAATCAACAAGACTGAGGCTGTTCCACTCTTATGCGTTCTTGGCAAGAGCCTGCCCTGAGCTTGCCGAAGGGTGGGAAGCTCGAACCTATACGTCTAGCTCTTGGGTTTGAAAATCCGCGTCCGTGCCCACCCTTTCGCAGCAAACGCGAAAGGGTGGGGCATCCGGCTGATAAGCTCGACATGGCCGGTTAGTCGTGGGTGTCAGGCAGTGTCAACAGACTGGACGTGCAGGTTATCTGGTTCGCGCTCCCACCCAAATCGGATCCCTGGTCACTGCCACCGGTGAACGTTCCCGATGATCCGGCCCGGGTCAACTTGATGTAATCCGCTTCCGGAGTGGTACCGAAGAACTCCGGGTCGGCGTTGGAAACGCTGACCGTCAGCGTCTTGCCAGTGCTCGAAAGACATGCGGCGCCGTTCGAAATTATGACGACCGTGGAAGCGGTCTTCGTGTAGCCCGACCACGTCGTGCACTTGTTCTCCGCTGGCACAGTAAAGTTTGGATTGACGTAAGTCGTGCCATCAGAAGGAGGGCCGAAGCCGCCGCCCACCGCGATGCAGAAGGAGCCCCCACCTGGAAAGGTCTGGCCGGAGGCGAAGGTGATGACGCCCTTGCTGCTGATCTTCAATCCGGTCTCGGTGGGCGTGGCAGTGCCCGCTCCGTAAAGCAGATTCAGTGTTCCCGACGGGGCGGTACTGTCATTGCCTGCAGGCTCGGCTTGCAAGCGGAAGTTCTGCGCCGCGGCAGTTGCCGTCCCGCTGTTGAATGCGGATGCCGCCCAATCGAGCGGCTGCGAATTCGTGCCGCCTGTCGACGTGGCCGTGCCAGTCGCGGGCAAGGTCAGCAGCCCGCGAATAATTCCCGCGCCGCTCACGTCCAGCTTTGCGGCCGGTGCGGTGTTGCCGATGCCGACATTCGTCCCGTTATCAACAATCTGTGAACTGGTGATATCGGCCGCGGCATCGAACTTGGCCAGTTTGTTAACCGTGCCTCCAGCTGTGGTCACTGGTGTCGTCCCGGTCGCCAACGGCTGCTCTGATGGCGACTCTGTCTGTTGTGCCACGGCGAGAGAACAAAGCATTGCGAGTGTGATCGCGGCCAACATTAATAGCGGATTCCGGCGGCATTTCATGGCGTATCCTCATTTCGTGTGGTACGAGATTTTCTTCCTCACTTCTATACAGCGCAAAAAGGAAGCGAAATTGATCGTCGATCAAGAAATCATTTCTAAAAATCAGGCAGAGTTGAATGCACCCGGAGACACGTGGCGGATGGCCCGCCTTTGTTTTCATCGAGTTACCGCGACTGGGAGTGCCCCATCCTTGCGTTCTTTGGGGAAATCCGGGGAGAGACGGGACATTCCCCATTTTTCATTTGATGCGGCGAAGGTAAAGTTATACTGCTGGGCGTCGCGTATCCTGCTGCAGTGGTAATTTGTCATGGCGTGCAATGTCACTCGACCGTTTGCAAGGGGCGCAGGCGGTCCTTCATCCCTATAGTGACGACCATATGGGTTTCGTTTCACAAGAAATCAAGGAACAGGGGGCTGGCCCACCTTTGCTTTCACTAGCTGAAATTGGCTGCCCCATCCCGTCGCGGTTTTCGACGGGTGGGACACGATGGCGATGGGCAAGCCCCAACCTGCGTTTGAAAGGTTTCGCGTCGCTTCTACACAAATTGTTCCCCGTGGCAGAATAGGCCATGTCTGGCTCACAAACTGTATTCATTCCTGATTTTCTTTATGGAACCGCGTGGAAGGAAGAGCGGACACCTCGGCTGGTGGAACTCGCGCTTCGCGCGGGGTTTCGGGGCATCGATACTGCGAACCAGAGGCGGCATTACTTTGAGGCTGGAGTGGGGCAGGGACTGGGGGCGGCTTATCGAGCGGGTGTTGTGACGCGCACGGATCTATTTCTACAGACGAAGTTCACTTACCGGACGGGACAGGATCATCGGCTGCCGTACGATCCGGCGGCGAACCTTTCGGTTCAGGTGACTCAGTCGATGGCGAGTTCGCTGGAACATCTTGGGACCGACTACGTTGACAGTTATGTGCTGCACGGGCCGTCCTCGAACTACGATTGGAGCGATGCAGATGCGGAGGTTTGGGAGGCGATGCGGAAGGAGCGCGACGCCGGGCGCACGCGATTGCTTGGGGTGAGCAATGTTTCGCTGCGGCAGCTTGTGCGGATGGCGGCGGCTCACTCTGAGGTTCCCGCATTTGTGCAGAATCGCTGTTATGCACGGCTGGGATGGGATCGCGAGGTGCGGGCATTCTGTGACGAGCGGGAAATAATCTATCAGGGATTTTCTCTGCTTACGGCGAATATGGAGGTGCTGCACGATCCTTCGGTTAAGGCGCTGGCTGCGCGGGCGAAAGTTACGCCGGCACAGGCGGTATTTGCTTTCGCACGCAGTGTTGGGATGCTGCCTTTGACTGGGACTTCCAGCGCCGAACATATGAAGCAGGATTTGGCCAGCTTGCCGGTGGCATTGGCGCCGGAGGAAGTGCGGGAGATTGAGGGGCTGGCCGGCTAAAGCAGGCACGGGGTTCGGTTAGGGGCGTCTGAATTTCTTATGTCGGCGATGCGGGAGATTAAGAGTCTATTTCAATCCGGTTACGACGTAGGCTTCAGAGAGGATCTGGGTGTAGACATAGGCGTAGGCAGCTCCGTCAGCTGAAAAATTAGGGGCGCCAGTTCCCGCGATTCCCGCGCCAGCTTCTGCGCCGAACACCTTCCAGAGCTCCATTTTCCCGGTTACCGGATCTACCTTGTAGACCTTGGCGATCCTTCTGTTCGCGCGGCTGGAGGCCGCGTAGAGGGATGCGCCATCGGGCGACCAACCGCTTACGTAGTAGCTGGAGTCAAGTCCCGGGACGGGGCGAATAGCGGTGCCCCCATCCAACTGCCAGATTCCCCACTTTCCATCGGCGCCGTGGACCGCAGTGCTCTTGCCGTCGGGAGAAAGATGTATGCCGGCAGTGCCCTCGGGGGTGATCGGTCTGGAATCTCCGCTGCTTGAATCGATCATGTAGTCACGCGCACCGTGTCCGGCTTCGATGCCAGAGGCCAACAGGCGTTTGCCGTCCGGGAGCCAGCGAACTGAACCGTAACTGATGGCATCGTGCGTAAGCTGCCTGGCTTCTCCGGCTCCGGTGGGTATCAGCGTGAGTGGACCGCCTTTTGCCGGTTTGGTGATGACCCATTTATTGTCAGGCGAGATAGCCAGGCCAAGTCCTTCGCCAATGCGGGTTGGCGGGGAGGCATCTGTATCGCGCAGAAAAACGGTGTAATTCGGTCCGCCGCCATTGCCTTCCTCTTCAAAGACAATCTTATGGCCGTCGCGGCTGATATCGCGCACGATTGACCAACCAAACCAACCCAGTTCGTGCTCTTCTTTGCCTCCGGGGGCCATGCCGCGAATGCCGATGTGCTCTCGATGGGTCACCATCAATGTTGTTCCATTACGCAGGTCCTCGAGCCAGACGCCTCCGGGCACATTCGTGATGGTCCGCAATTTGCCGGAGAGGGAGACTGCGTGCGGATTCTCCGCGCTACCGTTGTTGCTGGAGGTAAACCAGATCTCATCGCCGGCGGGAGACCAGAAAATTCCCTGCAGTGACTCCCAACCGGAGGAAAGTTTCTTATCTTGATTGTTGTCCGAGCCATCGGCGCGAATCACCGCGACTGAACCTTCATCATCGCCTCCTGGATTCTCATGGTCGGCGAAGGCCACCCACTTGCCGTCGGGCGAAATCTTGGGATGACTGATCCAATTAATGGTGTCGAACAACACCTTGCCAATGGGATATTCCAACCGCCAATGGCTGTTCTCGGGAACGAAGCGAACGATGGCCATCGCGGCGCCGTCGGTGGCCCAGTCAGCGTCCTGCACACTATCGAGAACTTCCCGGGGAGTTCCGCCGCTCAGAGGAACCCGAGCCAGGGTTCCGCTGCGCGCATAGCCGTACAAGAAAGTGGTGTTCAGGCGTATCGCAAGCTCTCCGTTCTTGGAGATCGAAAGCAGTTCGGCGTTCTTCAAGTTCAATTCGCGGGCGCCGGGATCGTCGGTGCGGGCCATGTAGAGCTGGTCTTCGCCACCGTCCCAAGAGGCGCTGTATACGATGCTGCCGTCCGGGGTGAAGCGAGCGTTGCCAATGGAGCCGGTGCGGAAGGTGATCTGCTTGTACTCAGCGAGGGGAGCCGGGCCGTGGCCACGACCGAGCCACCAGCCGACGCCGAGGGCGACCAATGAAAGCCCGAGTGCAGTCCCCAGACCGGCCAGGAGCTTGCCTCTCGGCCGGACAGCCGCGACAGCGGTTACCCGTGCGCTCGCGCTGGAAGCGCCGGAAAGATGTTCGAGATCGAAGGCGATGTCGCTGGCGGAATGAAAGCGCTGCTCGGGATTTTTTTCCAGGCAGTGCTGGACGATGCGCTCGAGTGCTGGCGAGACATTGCGATTGGTTTCGCTCAGGTCCGCAGGTTCTTCCTTGAGGATGGCGCTCATCGTATCGGCGGCGGTTTCTCCATGGAAGGCTCGCTTGCCGGAGGTCATCTCGTAGAGAATTGCTCCGAAGCTGAAGATGTCGGAGCGCGCATCTACGGCAATGCCGCGCACCTGCTCGGGCGACATGTAGCCCGCGGTCCCCATCACCATGCCGGCTTCGGTGGCATGGGTCACGGTGGGCATCGAGGTGTGAGAAGCGGGATCGGCCTGGGTGAGTTTGGCTAGGCCGAAATCCAAGATCTTGACGCGGCCATCTTTGGTGAGGAAAAGATTCTCCGGCTTAAGGTCGCGATGGATGATTCCTTTTTCGTGGGCGGCCGCCAGGCCATGCGCGATTTGCAACGCGTAGTCTAACGTCTTGCGCAGGGTAATTGCGCCGGTGCGAAGACGCTCACGCAGTGTTTCGCCCTCGAGCAATTCGGAGACAACGTAAGGCGAGCCTTCATTGGTGCCGATATCGAAGACCGCGAGAATGTTGGGATGATTCAGGGCAGCGGTGGCGAGGGCCTCCTGCTCGAAACGCCGAAGGCGATCGGCGTCGAGCGACAGCGCTTTCGGCAGCACCTTGACGGCTACGTCGCGCTTGAGGCGAGAGTCGCGGGCGCGATAGACCTCGCCCATCCCTCCCGCGCCAAGCAGGTTCACGATTTCGTAGGGTCCGAGCTTGGTGCCAGAGGCCAGGTTCATTGGTGGACGGATTATAACTGAAGGAGTGTCGCAAAGCGGGCGATTGAGCGCCGGTCTCGGGATCGCCTCTCCGGATCGGCTCCCAAGCTTTGATGCGCGCGCGAGAGCCCTTGCTCCGCCTGAAGAGCGACAGCGCTCGGGATGACGCCGATGGGAAGATCGGCAATCCTGTATGCGACTATAATTGCGACGCGAATGTCCCTTACGTCCGGAACGAAACTCGGTCCTTATGAAATCCAGTCGCCGCTAGGCGCGGGCGGTATGGGGGAAGTCTATCGGGCGCGTGATACGCGCCTTGATCGCACCGTCGCAATCAAAGTCCTGGCCTCTCATCTTTCTGCTTCTCCGGAGTTGAAACAGCGCATGGAGCGCGAGGGGAGAGCGATTTCTTCCCTGAACCATCCCCACATCTGCCAACTGTATGACATCGGCTTGCAGAACGGCACCGATTATCTGGTGATGGAGTTTCTGGAGGGGGAGACTCTGGCGGAACGCTTAAAGAAGGGCGCTCTGCCGTTGGCCGAAATCCTGAGCATTGGAATCGCTGTCTCGGAGGCGCTGGCGGTTGCGCACCGGCAAGGGATTGTGCACCGCGATTTGAAGCCGGGGAACATCATGCTGACGAAGGACGGAGCGAAGCTGATGGACTTTGGGCTGGCTAAGCCGCTGGGGATGCAGAGCGCGGCTACGGGATCGGGGGCGGCGCCTTCGTTTACGGCGGTGGCGACGATGAGCGGGCCGACTCCACTAAGCCCGCTGACCACGGTGGGCAGCATTATTGGAACGATTCAGTACATGTCTCCAGAGCAGATTGAGGGGAAAGAAGCGGATGCGCGCTCCGATATATTCGCCTTTGGGGCGGTGCTTTATGAGATGACGGCGGGGAAGAGGCCGTTTTCGGGGAAGAGTCAAATCTCGGTGGCCTCATCAATTTTGGAGAGCGATCCGGAGCCGATCAGTGCGCTCAAGCCGCAAACTCCGGCGATTTTTGAGCATGTGGTGAAGACTTGTTTGCATAAAAATCCGGAAGAGCGCTATCTAGCGGCGCATGACATCGGGCTGGAATTGCGGTGGATTGCGGCGGAGCGGCCGGCGGCTCCGGCAGCGACGTCGCGAGCAACGTCTCTAGGGGCGAAGGCCGGTTGGGTCCTGGCTTTGCTGGTTGCGATTGCGCTGGGAGTGGCGGCTGGATTATTTTTCAACCGATCAGCGCAGTCCGCACAGGCCATCCGAACTGTGATCGATCCTCCCGCGAAGACGACGCTTAATCTGATTGGAGACGCTGCCGGACCACCGGTACTGTCGCCCGACGGCGCATCGATTGCTTTTGCGGCGACGGGCGCGGACGGCAAGAGTGCAATCTGGGTTCGCCCCATGAATTTGCTGGAGGCTCGTGTGTTGCCCGGCACCGAGAATGCGATCTTTCCCTTCTGGTCACCTGACGGCCGCTCGATTGGTTTCTTCGCCGACAACAAGCTGAAAACGATCGACCTCAATGGCGGCTCGGCGCAGGTGGTGGCCGACGCGCCGTTCGGCCGCGGAGGTGCGTGGGGGCCAGGGGGGGTAATTCTGTTTTCTCCGAGCACGCAAGCGGCCTTGATGCGGGTTAGTGCCAGCGGTGGAACTCCGGTTCCTATTACCAAGCTGGACGTGGCTCAGCACACCTCGCATCGCTGGCCATTTTTTCTTCCCGACGGCAAACATTTTCTCTATCTCGCTATCAACCATGACCCCGCCCGTGCGGCGAACAACGCGTTGTACTACGCGTCGCTCGATGGCCGCGAAAATCGAGAACTGATGCACGTGCAATCCAACGCTGTCTACAGCAACGGTTATCTTTTGTTCGCGCGCGGCGACCAGTTGATGGGGCAGCCATTCGACCCCGCGACCGGAAAACTGGGCGAAGAGTCACAGAACGTGGCCAAAGGTGTAGCCGACGACATCAGTACGTGGCACATGGACGCGTCGGCTTCCGAGGGATTGCTGGTTTTCGCCAGCGGCGGGACCGGCGATTGGCAGTTACTTTGGATGGACCGCAGCGGGAAACAGCTCAATATCGTAGCCGACAAGCTTACCAACCTGCAAAGTGCTCGCATCTCGCCGCAGGGCGACCGCATCGCGATGCAGATCGATACAGGCGTGAACGATGTCTGGGTGCTCGACGTAGCGCGCGGCATCCGCACGCGGTTAACGTTCGGTCCGGTTTCAAATACATTTCCGGTGTGGTCGGTTGATGGCAAATGGATCGCCTACACCTCCGATCGAAATGGACGTTCGAACCTTCTCCGCAAACCCTCCGATGGGAGTGGCGCGGAAGAACTGTTGCTCACCGATGAGCAAGTGGACGTGATCAGCGATTGGTCGGCGGACGGCAAATACCTGATCTATTCGCGCGGCCTGTCGGTGGGCGACGCCGGGATCTGGGCGTTGCCGCTGGAAGGAGAGCGCAAACCGTGGAAGATCCTGCCCCGCGGCGTCGAACCCCGCCTTTCCCCCGATGGCCGTTGGCTGGCCTACACATCGGATGAATCCGGTGCGCCAGAAGTGTATGTGGTGCCGTTCCGCGGCGGGCAAGGCAAGTGGCAGGTCTCGGCGAACGGCGGACAAGAGCCGGAGTGGAGCAAAGACGGCAAGGAACTCTACTACGTCGATTCGACCTACAGTCTCTTCGCGGTGCCGGTAAAAGACGCCGGTGGCGCCCTGCAGTTCGGCGCAGCCCGGACGCTGGTCGCCAATTGGACAGCTCCGAATGTCTTCTATGATGTAGCTCCCGACGGAAAGAAAATCCTGCTGGACCGGGTTTCGCAGCAGGTGAGCCAGTCTGTTACCGTAGTGACGAATTTTACGGCGGTGCTGAGGAAGTAAGTCCTGCGGGCCGAGACTGCGATTCTCCCAGGTTCGTTGACTTGCCTGTTTCCCCAACGTAGGATTCTCCACAGTGATCGGGCGGACCATCTCGCACTATCGCATCGTAGAGAAGCTCGGCGGCGGCGGGATGGGGGTCGTCTACAAGGCAGAAGACACGCGGCTGCACCGTTTTGTCGCGCTGAAGTTCCTTCCTAAAGAGGTTGCCCGGGACCCCCAGGCTCTTGCCCGTTTTCAAGTCGAAGCGCAAGCTGCGTCCGCGCTGAATCACCCTAACATTTGCACGATTTACGACATAGGCGGACAGCGCGGCGAGACCTTCATCGCGATGGAGTTTCTGGAGGGGCTGCCGCTGAAACACCGCATTGCGGGGCGTCCGCTGGAGATGGGAACGCTATTGGCGCTGGGAATCGAGATCGCCGATGCCCTGGACGCAGCGCATATCCACGGCATTATTCACCGCGATATTAATCCGACAAATATTTTCGTCACCAAGCGCGGAAACGCGAAGATTCTGGACTTCGGTTTAGCGAAGGTCATGACGGGGGGCGAGGCGGATGTCAGCGGCAACACATTCGGGGGCGTAACCCATTCGCCGGAAGAGTTGACTCGTCCGGGATCAGCTCTCGGGACCATGCCTTACATGTCGCCGGAACAGGCGCTGGGCAGGCCGCTGGATTCACGCACCGACTTGTTCTCTTTTGGGGTGGTGCTCTACGAGATGGCGACGGGCATCCTGCCGTTCCAGGGACAGACCACGGCTGCATTTTTCGAAAATCTGATTCACACCGTGCCGGAGTGGCCTCTGAGGTTTAATCCCACAACGCCTCCGGAGCTGGAACGCATCGTGCAGAAGGCGCTTGAGAAGGATCCCGCGCAGCGTTATCAGAGTGCCGCCGAGATGCGGGTCGATCTGCAGCGTCTGCGCCGCGAAGTAGAGGTGAGCGGACTGACGGCGGCGAGGACGGCGCCGGATTCAAAAGAGAGAATCCGCGCATTGTTTACCGCAGCCCATGCCCTCCATCCGCAACGGAAGGTGAGGAAGTTGCCGTGGGCGATGGCTGGTGTGGCCAGCATTGCGGTACTGGTTGCGCTGGCATTGTTTTTAAGATCGCCGGAGTCTGCTCCGGCTGTGATTTCGTCGCTACAGATTACCAACGACGGCTCATCGAAGCGGTCGCTCGCTACCGACGGCAGCCGGCTGTATTTTTCTGAACATGTGAGCGGGCACTCGGTGCTGATGCAGGTTTCGACCTCGGGTGGAGAAACGGCGCCCCTACAAATCTCGCTGGCCAGCACCGACCTCTATGATTTCTATCCGGGCCGTTCGGAATTGCTGGTGAAGGGCGTGGCAGACGGCTCCGAAACGGAGTGGCCGGTTTGGGTGTTGCCGCTACCCGCCGGATCGATGCGGCGTGTGGGGGACATTTTGGCACATTCGGCGGCCTGGGCACCCGATGGGCAACACATTGTCTACGCCCGGCGATCTAGTTTGTACGAGTGCAATGCGGATGGAAGCGGTTCACGGGAGTTCCTGACTGTAGCCGGAGTTCCTTTTACCCCCCGGTTTTCTCCCGACGGCCACCGGTTACGGTTCACGATTCGGGACACCAACCAGCGTACGTCTTCCCTGTGGGAAGTTTCGGCCGATGGGAAGAACTTGCACCCGGTGTTGCCGGAGTGGAATAAACCGGCGCAAGAGTTTGGCGGGGCCTGGACGGCTAAGGGAGAATACTTTCTGTTTGAGTCGACGCACGATCATACCCAGAGTATCTGGGCCCTACGCGAGGGTGCGGGGTGGTTTCGCAAGGCTGGCGCTGCGCCAACGCAATTGACGGTGGGACCGTTCATGTTCAGCAATCCGACGCCCAGCCCGGATGGGAAGAAGTTGTTTGTGATCGGCCAGCAACGCCGGTTCGACCTGATTCGGTTGGGGGCGAAAGCGCAGGAGTTCTCCATTTATTTTCCCGGCGTTTCTGCGGGCGAGGCCGACATTCAGCGCAATGGCGAATGGATGACTTATGTGGCGCATCCCGAACTCACGTTGTGGCGCTGCAAAAGAGACGGAAGTTCGCGGAGCCAGCTCACGTACGCGCCCATGCAAGTGCACATGCCGCGCTGGTCGCCCGACGGGAGCCAGATCGCATTTATGGCGTCGCGTCCGGGAAAACCGTGGAAGATCTTCGTGATGGCGGCGGAGGGCGGCACGCCGCGGGAAGTGACTTCGGGAGACCACAATCAGGGCGATCCCACATGGACGTCGAGGGGAGATTCCATTGTGTTCGCGGGAATGCCATGGCTGGAATACGGGACCGCGGCAGGGCCGAACATTCACACGGTCGAGTTGAAGACTTCGGCGGTGTCGGACATTGCGGGTTCAGAAAACCTCTTCAGTCCGCGGTGCTCTCCGGATGGGCGGCACGTCGCGGCGCTCTCGGCAGACTCGACGAAGCTGATGCTCTTCGACATGGAAAAGAAGAGTTGGACGCAGCTCGCGGAATCGAGGTTTGCTTTTGAAAACTGGTCACACGATGGCAAGTATTTGTATGCAGAAGATTATCCCGACCAAGTCGATGACCTAGTGCGTGTAAGTGTGCCGACGGGCAAAGTGGAGCGATTGCTCAGCTTGACGGAGATTCAGCGGGGCTTCGATCCATGGGAGTTCTGGGTTGGCCTGGCCCCTGATGATGCTCCGCTGCTGATGCGGGATAGAAGCACGCAGGAAATTTACAGCCTGGATGTGCGGTTTCCCTAGGGGCACGCCTTCGTTGCTCTATCTCGCACTGTCGAGGAGGCCCAGCGCCTTACCAGTACTGGTGAAATTAGCTCCGAGAGCCCGCAGTTCTGCGACGGTTCGTTCTCCATCTTCAGCCTTTAGAGTTTCGATCGCGTCTTCGACAACGGAGACGCGGCGGCCGCGCTCAAGCAATCCTTTGGCGGCGAGACCGACGCAATATTCCGTGACCACGCCGAAGACTACGAATTCGGCTTGGTGAGGCAAGCGGTTGACGAGTTCTTCCGCATGGTGGCTTTGAAAGATGTCGAGTGTTTGCTTTTCCAGGAGAATCTGCTGGTACTGCGAGAGGTCTTTGGGCAGTGCCGCCGTGGGCTCGTTCGGGACGGTGAGAACTTTTCCCGCCAACGCCTCCGGAACGTATGCGGAACCGGGGGTGCCTTTGATGCAGTGAGGTGGGAACGTTTTGAACTCGGGATCGTTCTGTGCATGGAAGCAACCATGCGAGACGAGAAAGATGCGGCCCTGGCGAGCGGGCTCGACAAGCCGACGAATGTTGGAAAGCAGACGCTCGGCGCCGGGTACGTAGAGTTTGCCACCGGGCATTATGAAATCGGCCTGAGTGTCTACCTCCCAAAGGATGAAATTGCGGGATACCATAGCGCATTCAGTCTGATGCGGCCCGGCTAGAGCAGAAAGTAAGTTTACAACATTGTCACAAACTGTCGGATTTCGTCGACTCCACACGGTATCGGCAGACAACAATTAACAAACTGATGACAAATTGTTGACAATTGACCGCCCGGGCAAACCTAGGATTCTCCCACAGCAGTCAGAGCAATGCCAGCCACGCCTTAGTCGAAATTTTTCTCGTGACGTGCCCTGCCCCTTGCCTGACACACGATGATATGGAGGATCTATGCAGCGTTGCGGGATTGCTCTCAGCGTTTGCCTTGGCATTGCGTTGATGTTTATGTCCAACGTGGCCTCGGCGCAGTATCGACTCTCAAATCTAGATTCAAACCAGGTGGGATCGGCTATCCACACCGCTCCGCTGCTGGTGAATGGGTGGGGGTTGGTGCACGCTCCAGGTTCGCCCTGGTGGGTGAGCGACAACGGCTCCGGATGGTCGACCCTTTACAACAGCAAGGGTGTCGAGGTTTCCTCTTTGAAGGTGTTGATTCCAACCGGTGGAGGAAACGGCCCGGGTTCGCCGACCGGGATTGTGTGGAGTGCATCGACATCGAACGAGTTTCAAGTGCAGGGCTGGCCATCCGCGTTTCTGTTCGCCACACTGGACGGGACAATCAGCGGGTGGGCGCCCCAAGCGAACTTTAATGATGCGATTGTGGCAGTGAACAATTCGTCCTCGAAATCTGTCTATACCGGCCTGGCGATCACGAACAAGGCCTCAGGGAACTTCTTGTATGCTGCCGACGAGGCGAACAATGCGGTCGACGTGTATGACGGGAACTTCAACCCGGTGGCCGCGGCCAACTCAAATTTTGCGGCAGAGATCAAGGCGGCGATACCGGCGGGCTTTGCGCCGTTCGGAATTCGTGACATCAATGGATTGGTATATGTGACCTTTGCCAGCGTTTCGGGTGGCACCGGCGGCTTCGTTGAGGTCTTTACAGAGGACGGCACTCCAGTGACGCCGGGGAAGCCTTTGCTCCAAGGCGGAACGCTGAACCAGCCCTGGGGAATTGCGATCGCCTCGAAATTGTTTGGGCGGTTGAGCAATACCCTGCTCATCGCGAACAATACCAACATGGGAACCATCAGTGCGTTCGATCCTGGAACCGGGCACTTTATAGAGAGGTTGAAAGACATGAGCGGCAATCCCATTGTGATCGATCAGCTTTGGGGAATCGATTTTGGCGATGGCACGAAAGGCACGGCGAACGGCGGGACGAACGAAATGTTTTTCACTGCCGGTCCTTCCAACAACCTGGCTGGGACGTTCGGGGTTATTGTGCCCGATTAGTTGATTTCGCGTGTTCAGATCGTTTTAGGAGAGGTCGCCTGCAAGGGCGGCCTTTACTTTCGATGGCGAAGAAATGGGGCGACTATGCGGCACAACCACGATTGCTGCTTGAGGATTGCATTGGCTCACGCGGTGGGATCGTGGCCGGGTTGCACAAACGCCATCAGACTGCCTTCCAGAGCATTCTTGCTGGCCTCAGTAAGTTCGCTGAAGCGAAAGGGTTGCAGCCAACCCTGAGTGGCCCACATGGGAAACATGATCTCTGCCTGTTCGCGGATGGTGCTCTGGCCGAGTTGGAAGATCAACTCAACCTTGAGTTTCTCATCCAAGGGTGTCTCCAGGTTCATCAGACCGCCTGTGGTAGAAAGCTGATGCAGTTTGCCCCTGAGCTGGCGCCGGTTGGGAAGACGAATGAGGATCAGGACCGATCCGCGCAGCTTTACGCGAAAAGGGCGGCTCTGTTGATCGTGCAACCTGGCCGAAGGTGGGGCCGCTGCGAGCAGTTCTGGCGTCTGCGACATCGTGGCACGAGTATGACATCCGGCCAAATCAGGTACGAGGTTACGAAAGCAGGGGACGTAACGTGCAACTGGAATACGGGGCTGGCGACAAGTAATTTTTAATGGTTTGGAGGCCGCGCAGTTATTTGCGGCCGGGATGGGCTTCGCCATGGCCGGAGAACAAGTTGTACGGCCACACCTCTTTTTTGGAGGCCGGGCTTTTGGCGGCTGTATTACCGGCGCGACCAGGCGCAACGGCGTCGGCGTTAGGAGCGCAATTCCAATCGTCCGGCGGATCGGCGACTCCCCAGACATTTCCGGGATTGTAAAGCGACACTCCAATAAGGAAGTGTTTGCCGTCATTGCCGAGCGGCAGGCAACTCGCCACGCGGCCTGAAGTGCTTGCACCGCCAGGCAGGTCGCTGAGCAGGACAGGAGTTTCAATTGGCAACGCTTGCGAAGCCTGGAATCCACAGCCCTGAGCGCTGACCACCAGCGCGACGCATGAGGCTGCCAACGGATGTCTGCGATCCATGCTCGTCACGGTCAGGGAAATTTCCACGCGCAACCTCGTGCTGCGCCGCGTAGATTTGGGTGTGAGTATTTCCATGCTAGTCCTTGTGCATCGGGACTTAGGTTGTCCCACGTTAGTTTGACAGAAACCAGGCGAGACGCGGGCACTAGAAAGCGTGAATGAGGATGACGGAAGTAACTTTTGGCAACACCTGCTGCTGGGCAGCTCTCGCGTCCATCTCAGTCGAACGCCTTGGCATGCCCTGTTAAGATGGCTCGATATCCGCGAAAGCAAACAGTGAATCGAGAGTTTGGCTCACGTGTGGGGCATCCAGGAGCGAGCACTTCAGTGGAGTGGAAACTTCTCCTGGCAGCCAGCGCTGGCGATCCCGGCGAACGGAATCTCGTCCGCGGCTGCTGGCTCGAGGCAGACGAACTGAGGAATCCCGATTGGGAAGCGGTGCTTCGCCTGGCCGATCATCACGGTACATCTTCGCTGTTGTATCAAAATCTGGCGCACTGGAACGATGTCGTTCCTTCGGCTGTGCTGGAATCGCTTCGCCAGCGTTATGAAAGGAACGTGCGCAAAGCACTTTTCCTCGCCGGCGAGTTGATGCGCCTTCTGGACTGTCTCGACGGGCTCGGCATCGACGTGATTCCCTACAAGGGCATTTCGCTGTCGGAGGTTTACTACGGAGATATCGCGCTGCGGCAGGTAGGCGACATGGATTTGTTCGTTCGCAAGCGCGATGTGGTGCGTGCAAAGAGCGCGGTGAGCAAGCTCGGATACACGGCACGCATGTCGGTTTCTCCGCAGGCCGAAGAAGAGTACATCGCTTCGGGATACGAGTGGACATTCGACAGTCCTGCGGGAAAAAATGTGCTGGAGTTGCAATGGGCGCTGCAGCCGCATTTCTATGCCGTCGATTTTGAGACAGACGGATTGTTCGAGCGCGCGGTGAACGTGACGGTCGTGGGCCGTTGCGCAAAGGCTCTTTCTCCCGAAGATCTGCTGCTGGTGTTGGTGTTGCATGCTGCGAAGCATGTTTGGGGACGGCTGATCTGGCTGTGCGACATCGCACAGATTGTGAAGCGGGGAAATTTGAATTGGGATTGGGTGCAGACGCGAGCGCACGAGGTTGGCATCGAACGGATTCTGCATGTAACGCTGGGGTTGGCGACGCGTTTTCTAGCAACGGTGATTCCAGCGGCAATCGAGGATGCGATTGTTGAGGACCGCGCTACGCTGGTTTTCACAGATGAGATCGCTGCGGCCGTTGAAGCCGGAGTTTCTTACGAGGAACAGCAGGTATCGTACTTCCGGCTCATGATGCGCCTTCGCGAACGGCGAGTAGATCGCTTTCGCTTTTTGACGCGGTTGACTTTTACGCCGGGTCCCGGGGAGTGGGAAACGGTACACCTTCCGAGAGCTTTATTTCCGTTCTATCGACTGGTACGGCTGGGGAGGCTTGTGGGTAGGTTCGCGCGCGGATAGACATCTTCGTTCGGCCGGTCACCTCAGGGGCTAAAGCCCGGCAGATTTTCAAGAACTTACGCGGCGCCGAAGCGCCGCTCTTCCGCGGTTATGCCTGCAAGTAATGAATTTGTTCCAGTGACCGCGAGTTGCGCTTTTCGCCGTGGTGAAACTTTCTCCGACAACATTTGTGAGACAGCTAGCGGCTGGCCAGGCCGCCGGCGGTTTCGCCGCCGTCCATGGTGAAGACTTGGCCGGTGGCATAGGCGGCATCGTCGGAGGCGAGAAAGGCGAAGAGTGCCGCGATCTCTTCGGGCTTGGCATGGCGGCGAAGAGGAATCTTTTGGTTCACTTCGTCAAGCATGGAGTCGGTGTACTCGGCGCGCTGCATGGGCGTGAGCACGTATCCCGGGGCAATGGCGCAGACCCGAATCCTGGGCGCGAGTTCGAGAGCCATGGAACGCGTTAACTCGATCACTGCGGCTTTGGTGGCGTTGTAGTCGGCGTAATAGGGATAGCCCATGATGCCGTTGGTGGAAGCGGTTTGCAGAATGACTCCGCTGCCCGATTCAACTTTGTAACGTTCCCACATGTGGCGCGCGGCGGTTTGCGCGACGTAGAAGACGCCGGTGAGATTTACGGCGATCACCTTGTCCCATTCTTCGGGAGAGATGTCGAGGAAGTTGTGGCGGATGCTGATGCCGGCGTTGTTGATGACGACATCGACTCCGTCCATTACGCGAACGGCGTCGGCGAGCGCGGCTTCCACCTGCATGAGGTTGGTGACGTCGGCGATGATGGCCGCGGAAATTCCCGGCACTTGCCGACGAATGGCTTCGCAGGCTTTGGCGTCTCGGTCGAGGATGCAGACGCGCGAGCCTTCTTCGAGGAAGCGCGCGGCGGTGGCTGCGCCGATTCCGCTGGCGCCTCCGGTGATTAGGACTCGCTTTTCTTTCAGGCCTTTCATGCAGTTTTTCTGGAGCCGCAAATCTGCAGGCGGTAGCGGTGGGGCGGTATACCAGTAAGCCTGCGGAATGCGGTTGTGAAATGGCTTTGATCGGAAAATCCGCATGCCAGCGCAATCTCTGCAACCTGCAGGTCGCGGCAGGACAAGAGCGATTGCGCGCGAGCAATGCGGACGCGCCGCATGTACTCGCCGATCGTGCAGCCGAAATGGCGATGGAACTGGCGGCTGATCTGGACGGGATGCCGCCCGACACAGCGTGAGAGTTCCGTCAGGGTCGGACGTGGGTGTTCCTGTTCCAGCAGCGTTTCTCGAATGCGCAGCAACCAGGGGGGAGCAAAGTTGTGACCCGGCGTCGAGTCATTCCCGCCGATCAGCAAGAGCTGCAGCGTTGCTGCCTCGATGTCCAGCAGAGAAAGGTCATCTCTCTGACGGAACTCGCGGTAAAGTCGCGCCGCCAGAGTAACCGCGGATGGCTGGGCGAGTTCGCCGGGTGTAGAGATCGTGCGGCCATGCTGGGCGGCAAGTTCCAAAATCGGGTGACGCAGCTCGATCTCGAGGCTACTGCAGCCAACCGGAAAATAATTTTCGTGAGGCTCCCCGGCGGGAAGGAAGCGCACCGTCCCGGGAGTGCATGTCTCGCCGCCACGGCTGAATCCCGACCAATGAGTCCCCGCGATGGTGTAAATGAAACTGGAGGTGTTGTGGGAGTGGCGCGGGATGCAGAGCCCGGGAGGGTACCGCTCCGCTTCCACTTTCAGTGCAGGCGTTTCGAGTTTACCGAGGACGGCCTCCGGGTCACCGGGGTATGGAGGCGGGGGTTGTGCGCCGGACGCGTCCGCAGATAGCTGCATGGATTTACTCCCGCGCAGCCGAGTGACCGGGCGTTCCATTTTTACTTTGACGCGGCGGGCGATGATCGGTTACCGAGTGTACCAAATCCCTCCGACCGCCCGGTAAGGAGACGCTAATTCCTTGCAAGATTTCCGGCTCCCGATGCGCTTTTATAGTATCAGCACACTCGACTTGGGAGGTTTCTATGCTACTGCACGCTTTGCGGATGAAGAAGCATGGGGCAAGGCTCTCCAACACTGCGATTGTATTAGCTCCGATTGTCTTGGCCCTCGCCTTTTTCGCCGGCGCGGGTGTCGTGCCCGCGTGGACGCAAACCTCCGAGAAGCTCCCGAGCGTCGAGGACGTGCTGGAACGCTACGTGAAGGCCACTGGCGGCCGGGACGCGTTGCTGCGTCACAAGTCGATGACCCTTCATGGCTATGGGCAAAATCCCGTTGGAAATCGGCGAGTGGAGGGTGTCCTCTACGTGAAGGACGGCAAAATGCTGCAGAAAGCCACCTTTCCCGAAGGCAAGGTAGCGCTCTCGGGATACGACGGGCAAACGGCGTGGGATCTGGACGCTGGGGGCAAGGTCACCATTCATGAAGGAGACGAGGTTAAGACTATCGCGCGCGATGCCGACATGTATTACCACCTGCACGTGATGAACTACTTCCGGACGATGGAGGTGGTGGACGTGAAGGAATTCAATGGCCGTGCCTGCTACCACCTGAAAGGCATAAACAACTGGGGCAAGCAGAACGAACAGTTCTACGACAAGGAGAATGGCCTGCTGCTGGGTTACGCCTTCAACACGGCCTGGCGAGGCGGCAAAGGCGATGCCACCGAAACTTTCGAGGATTACAAGGATCTTGGAGGCGTCCTCATGCCGGTGAAGGATACGTCCCGTGACGGCGACGATGTCTCCATCTTCACGATTACTGCAGTCAGTTACGACGACGTGGACGACGCCGTCTTCGCGCTTCCCGAAGCGGTGCAAAAAGCGAAAGCTGCAACCAAGACTGGCGGCTCTGCGGAACGAAAACCTGGCTCCCTGGGGTAGATTCAAACCGATTCATAAGGCGAATCGGTTTGCTGCGCTCAAGATGACAGGGGCTGGCGGAACGACCGAACGTCGTGGCCTTCCCGTTCGTTCTTCGCGGGGGAGCGGTGGTGGCGCGGGCAGACAGCAGGTCCTCGACTCCGCCGTCGCTGTCGCTCCGGCTACGCTCGGAATGACAAAGAGTCGGGGGGAAAGCTCGCTTTGCGGCGCGACTAGAAGCCCTCGTCTTTCAAAGCAAAAAAATCTTAGATGGTTTGCCGCGGAAGAAATAGATTCGTTCGATGATCAGGATGATGACCACCATCTGAGGAATTTGATCGCGTTGTCGGCGCGCTTCGGCGTACGGCGTTTGGGACTTTTCCGCAGCCTGTGAAGCCAGCACAGCCCCTAACTTTAAGAGTTCCTAACAAAACCTCGTCGCTTCGGTAGAGTCCAGCGGTCCGGAACGCCTGGTTTCGAAACCGGAGTGCCGGAACCAATTTCGTTGCTACTCAATCATTTTTAGGTGGTGCTTCAACCGTCAGATTCTTGCTCAATCACGCTATTCTTGGATGAATGTAAGTCCCTGAATGGCTGTTCCACTAGGCCCAACTGCTACCGTGTCAAGAATCCTCTCCGAAGGCTGATGCCTTGCTCTTCAATTTCCTCTTTTGAGAATAGTTTTTCGTTTGGAACGTCTTCCGGCAGGCTGTATGCCTTGCTCTCTTCTTCGGTAGCTTTGCTTTCGCGGCCATCTCGAAGGTCGTGCATCCAAGTCTCGGTTTCTAATCCACGTCCTCCACGTGATGCGTCAATTTGATCCAGGGTAATTTCAACTGCCAAGGCTCGCCGAAGCTGCTTAACACACTTCATTCTTTGGTTTGGCAAACTTGTCATCTGCAATCGGAAGATTCTGCTGCACCTGTTCGGCCTGATATCGTGAAGCGCCCGTTGGGGCGGGCGATGGTCCAGCGGAACGAGGTCCTCACGCCGCCTTCCTCGCGATAATCCGCATAGTCAATTTGTGTGGGATTGCGTCCGAGTGGCGTTTCCGCGTAACGCAACACGCGCACCAACAACCCCGACTCCTCGTCAAAATAAAGTTGCGTGGGCGGCTGGTTGTCTCGCATTCCCAGGACAACATAAGTCTCATGGCCATTGATCTGTTCCTTCTGCTGACACGCAACTCTTTGAAAGCCCGCTGCAAACCTGCGGGGCAGAACAATTCGGCTTCCATTTTGGCTGCCTCCACTTCCGCGGGACTCATGTCGTGAAGGGCACGGCCGGGCGTACTCAGCCAACCCTCGTCGCCGCTAACGCCTGTGACGCTGTCACCTCCTGGAAAATGTACCGTGGTCACTCGCTTCGATGGAGCTTTGGCGAGAATTTCGACCGGAAAGTGTTGCGAGCCGACCGTTAATGTCCCTTTCTGAACGCGCGTCGAAATTCTGGCTGCGGCCTCGGCGCCACCAACTGACTGCAGATACTTTCCAAGAATCTGATCCGCAGTCGGCAGGCCGGCATCACTCGACTCGGCATGGTGCATCTTTTCTTCAGCAGCAAATTTGCCATCTTCCCCGCTGATGATTGGAGTTATCACAGGTTTGTGCTCACCGCGGTGACACGCGTAGCAGGTCACCTCCCGATGACCATCAAAGTTATCTTTGTTCACAGCGAACATCATGCGCATCATCTTGCGCGCGGTCTGCTTGGTTTCCTTGTCGTCCTTTTCAAAGGCGTTTTCCTCATGACAGAAGTCGCATTGCACTCCCAGAGAAGCCGTGATAAATTGCGTGGCAGGAATGAGTTGGTCGGCTGGAACTCCTTTGAGTACGTGGATGTTCTTGTAAACCTGCTCTGTAGTCTGCGGCGCGGCACTACCGGCCGGACGTTGAGCGGACTGAGTTGACAGCCTGGCAGCGCCGGAGAAAAAGACTACCCCCGCCACACATGTGCTCGCTAGCATTCCTTTCGTGCGCATTGCTTGTCCTCGACTTCAGTTCTCGACCGGAATGCTTTGCATCCCAGCTCGCTTCCGCAAATCAAGAACCGGACGGTAGCCTCGTGCCGCGAAATAGAGTACATAGAGATGGCAGAAAAAAGGAACCAAAAACGCGTGGCGGATATTGCTCATATCGGAAATGTAGCCCATGATGGCCGGAAAAACGGCGCCTCCAATGATGGACATCACCAATAACGAAGAGCCCAGCTTGGTGTGCGGCCCGAGATGCTTGAGGCTCAGGGCGAAGATTGTCGGGAACATGATGGAATGAAAGAACCCGAGCAGGACTAGCGCCCACATAGGCGCCACTCCGGTTCCCATCAGCACGACCGTGAGGCAGATCAAAGCCCACATTCCAAACAGCGAGAGCAGGCGGGAAGGCGCGATGCTCTTCATGATCGCGGAACCGGCGAATCTGCCAAGCATGAATCCCAGGAGGTGCAGCTTCAGATAATTTGCTGCGTGCTTCTCGGGCAGTCCCGGCATGCTGTATTGCGCAAAACGGATAACAAAACTGGCGACGCCCACTTGTGCACCTACATAGAAAAACTGCGCCAGAACCCCTTTCAGCAGATGTTTATACGGCCATAATCCTCGAAGACCTTGGAATGCATTCGGGGTTGCTCCAGCGTCATCTTCCTCGCGGACTTCAGGCAACTTGGAAAAAAATATAAGCGCGGCTACTGCAAGAAAGAGTCCCGCGATCACTAGATAAGGTCCCTTGACAGTATTGGCCTCGGCTACCTGGTAAGCCTGCAGCTGGGCCGGAGTCATGGCGGACAACTGCGTGCGCGAATACTCCACTCCGGAAAGTATGAAGGCGGCGCCAACGATTGGAGTCACCACCGCACCCACGGAGTTGAAGGATTGAGCCAGATTTAAGCGCCGCTCCGAGCTCTGAGGAGGGCCGAGGATGGTCACGTACGGATTCGCTGCCACTTCCAGAACGCCCTGACCGCAGGCCATCACAAACAGTGCAAACAAGAAGAATATGTACAGTCTCACCGACGCCGCCGGAATGAACAAGAGAGCTCCGGTGGCACAGGTTAGCAATCCCACCAAGATTCCTCGTTTGTAGCTGATCCTTTCCATCAGCCAACCCGCCGGCAGAGCTGCGAGGAAGTATCCTCCGAAAAACGCCGTTTGGATCAATGAAGACCGAAAGTCCGAAAGCCGAAACGCCTTCTTCAGGTGGGGAATCAGGATGTCGTTCAGGTTGACGCCGAAAGCCCAGAGAAAGAACAGGCTGGTGACCAGAATCAGCGGCACAACATAACGGCGCTCCGTAATTGGTACGGACGGTTTCGTCATATCCCTCCTGTTAGGTCAAGGCGCGGTCCAGATGCACATAACCCCCGTCCACGAACAAATGCTGGCCCGTGATGTGCCCAGCCTTCGCTGAAAGGAGAAATACCACCATCGCCGCAATTTCATCAGGCGTCGTCATTCGTCTGTTGAGAGGAATCTTGGCTACGACACTCTTCAATTTCTCTTGTGGATCGGGGAATCCGTCGAGCCATTGTCGATAGAGTGGAGTCATCACTTCGGCTGGGATAACCGCGTTCACCCGCATGCCGTAGGGGAGCAATTCTGCAGCCCATTCGCGGGTCAAGCCCAAAATCGCCCCCTTGGAGGCAACGTATCCTGAAGTGCCGCCCTGGCCGGTAAGAGCAGTTTTCGAACTGATGTTGATAATTGATCCGCGGGTTCGCTTCAAATGTGGGAGCGCGTAGTGCGCCATATTGTAGTAATGCAGAAGATTCCGCTCCAACGACGCGAGAAACCCCTGAGGATCGCCGTGTTCAAGACCGACTTTGTCGTTGACGCCTGCGTTATTCACGAGCCCATCGATGTGGTCGAAAGTTGCAATCGCTTGCTGCACAATCGCCTTGCAATTCTTGGCCGGCGAGAGATCCATGGCAATGAAACTGATTTGCAGACCCTGGGTACGGAGTTCCTCGTGTAACTGCTGACACGCCGGTACGTCCCGATCCACAGCAACTGCGATGGCGCCTTCCTGGGCGCAGGTCTTAGTAATGGCCGCGCCGATGCCTTTTGCGCCGCCCGTTACCAGCACAACTTTATCTTTGAGCTGCAGATCCATGAGTTGCAGATTAATGAATCACAGATTCGCGGCGAAGTGCGCCCCACGCTCCTAGACTCGGCTCTTCCCTGTCGCGGCAATGCTTGAAACCTTAACCGCGCAGATTCAAGAAACCTCCGTCAATCGGATAGTCCGAGCCCGTGATGAACGACGCTTCGTCCGAGCAAAGATAAAGAGCGAGAGCGGCGATCTCTTCGGGCTCAGCCATTCTCCCAATCGGCTGCGATTTTTCCAGCTTCTCAAACATCTCTTGTTCTCTGCCGGGATAGTTGCGGTGCAGGAAACCATCGACAAAGGGTGTGTGGACTCTCGCCGGAGAAATACAATTGCAGCGAATGTTGTGGGCCAGGTAATCCTTGGCCACAGAGTATGTCATCGCTACCACCGCGCCTTTACTCATGGAATAGGCAAAACGATCGGCTAGGCCTGATGTTCCGGCAATGGATGCCATGTTCAAGATGATGCCGCCTCCGTTAGCTTCCATGTGGGCCACGCAGGCATGCATGCAGTTGTACATGCCCTTGACGTTTACCGAGAAAACTCTGTCAAAATCGGCTTCCGGCGTACCTTCCAAGTTACCAACATGGGAAATTCCGGCGTTGTTCACCAAGATGTGAACACGCTCTCGAAATACTTCGTTAAATGCTGCCTTAACAGAATCGCGCTGGGACACGTCGCAGCTGTAGGCCTTCGCGTTGCCGCCACTGGATGCGATTTCGCTTGCAACTTTTTTGGCGGCTTCCTCGTCGATGTCCAGCACGCGGACGCAGGCTCCGCTACTGGCAAACCTTTGAGCGACTGCACGACCGATGCCGCTAGCCCCTCCCGTAACTACGGCAAGTTTGCCATCGAGGCGAAAACAGTGTGAATTGCCCTTCAGAGAATACCTCCCCACTTCAATCTACAGCTCAAATCTACTTGGCCTGTTCCTCATGCGCGCGCTCAAGCATGACTAATGCGTTTTGTGCATCGGCGTCGTTGGGCGCCAGCAGTAGGGCAGTCCGCAACTCCTTCTTCGCCTCGCCGATATTCCCTGTTCGCCCGTAAAAGAACCCCAGATTCTTGTGCAGGTGCGCGCTTTGCGGGCAATTACCGCAAAGCTGAATAGCCTCATTCATTTGTTCGACCGCCTGAGGCCAATTCTGTGCGTTGGCCGCTTCCAGTGCGAAGTTTCCGAGCTGCGAAACTCGATCGGCAATCTGCTGGCTCTTCTGCAGCGCATCGAAGCGATCCTGATACTGCTTCGCTGTGGGATCATGAACCTTGTTCAAAGACTTGGCCAGGTTATACAGGGCTTGGGAATGATTTGGGTCGGCTTGGACCGCTTCTTTCCAGTGCTGAATGGCCGCAAGGCTGTCGCCCGAGTGCTCCAGGTTCTGCCCGAGCAAATATTGCGCATCGGCATTGTCCGGCTGCAGGGCGATCAATTTCTGCAGAAGCACGGTTGACCGCTCCACTTGGTTTTCCTGTTTTGCCGTGAGAGCGAGGAAATAGAGTGCGCTGGGATAATTCGGCTGTAAACGAATTGCAGTTTGAAGTTCCCTGTCCGCGTCTTCGTACGTGCCCGTCTCGAAGAAGAATCGGCCCAGATTGCAATGAGCGGCAGCAAGCTTGGGATCAAGTTGGGCGGCTTCAGAAAATTCCTTAAGCCCACCGGAGCGGTCGAACTGGTCCACCAGCGCAATCCCCAAGTTAAGATGAGCCTCTGCGGAAACCGGTTCGAGGATAACCGCCTTCTGAAAGCTCTTGACCGCTTCTGCACCGTGCCCTGTCTTGGCCTGGAGCATCCCTAATGCGGCATAAGCACCTGGATAGTTTGGATCGATTATGATGGCCGTGCGAAATTGCTGTTCAGCTTCTGAGAATGCTCCCTGTTGCGACATGAGCAACCCAAGGTTGACGTAGGCCTTGGAGTACTTGGGATCATTTTCTATAGCCTGCTGAAACAGCTGCGCAGCTTGTGCATTCTTCCCTTGCTGGCTGTAAAGCACGCCGAGGTTGCACTGCGCTTCGGAGAACGTGGGATCAATTGCCAATGTTTTCTTGAAGCGCTGCTCCGCCTCGGCTTGCTGTCCGCTGCGCAAGGCGAGCAACCCTAACTGATTTTGCGCTACTGCAAGATTGGGATTCAACTCGATAGTTCTCGCCAGCTCTTTCCGCTCCGAAGGGAAGTCTCCCAGTCTGTCCAAGGCGAGCGACAGGTTGTAATGGAGTTTGGCGTCACGGGGGCTGAGCTGCAAGGCCTTTCCATAGCTCTCTGCGGCTGCCTTTGGGTCTCCCGCCGAGAGATACTCGCCTCCCTTTTCATTGAATCTGGCGATTGCATTTTCTTTGTCACTATCTGATTTCAGAGCAGCCAGCTTGGCCCTTTCGACACGGGCCCCTTCTTTATCGCCCGTTTGTTCCAATAGCAAAGCAAGTTCGTTGTGAGCGGAAATGTCGGATGGATTGATGCGCTCGGCAGCTTCCAATTGCGGGATGGCCGCATTTGTTTGTCCCGTGCTTGCCAACAGCCTTCCAAGATCGAAGCGGATTGCCGCGTCTTTTGGATCAAGAACAGCCGCGCGCCCTAGCGCATTCACTGCCGCGTCCGACCTCTTTAGTCCCTGATATGCCTGGCCCAGGACATGGAAACCCCGAGGGTCCTTCGGTTGGCGACGGGTGAACTCCAGAAGAACCGGTACCGCATCAGAATAGTCGTGCCGGGAAACCAAGGCTCGTCCAAGCGCGATTCTAGCCGAATCCATGCCTGGGTCCAGCCGCAGTGCTTCGCGGAATTCTGTCACAGCACCTTCTTCGTCTCGAGGCTGGCCCTTCCTGGCGTAGACCAATCCCAAATTAAAATGGGCATCCGCAGAATCGGGTTGAGCGGCGACGAGCTCCTTAAGCGTCGCTAAAGCCTTATCCAGTTCCCCGTTTTCGGCGTAAGCGATGCCCAACGCTGCCTGCACTGGCTCAGCCTGATCCGGAGGCAGTTGCTTAACTGCATTTTCCAGGCACGCAACTGCCGCCTGAGGCTTGCCCTCGGTGATCAAGACTGCACTCAGCCTGATCGCGCCGGGCGCAAAATGCGGATCAATCTTCAGAGCCGAACGAAATTGTTCTTCCGCGTTTCCTAACTTATTCTCGTCTTCAAATACACTTCCTAGCGCGAAATGGGAGCTCACAGAATCCGGTTTCTGCTCAATTGCCGTTTGCAGTTCATGCATGGCGCGCGCTCGATCACCCCTTCTAAGGAGCGCCAGGGCCAGGTTGTAGTGAGCTTCCCAGTTCTGTTCTCCCAGCTTGAGAGCGGCTTCGAATGCGGCGATGCCACACGACACCCGATCCGCCTGTGCATATAAAACTCCCAACGTGTTGTAGGCGCCAGCCGTGGGATGGTCGCCAACAGCCTCCAGCAAGGCGATGATCTTCTCGGAAGGATGACTCTGCGTCAGACACGACTTGGGTAAGGCGGGCGAACGGGGTGCAGATGCTACTTGGCCCGGCGCAGCATTCTGGGCAGAGACGGAAAGTGTGCCCACCAGTGTCACCAGGACACCCAGGTTCGAGAGCGAGCACCTCCCAGGTCGAGCGCGTTCTGTCCTAGGCGCCAACATCTCCAATGGCCTTCAGTCTTGCAGTTACTCCGATCACGCGCCAACTGCGTCGTCCCTATGCCCGATTCGTCGCTGTGCCACAGGGTCCGGCAAACTTGTGCTGGCATAAAGTGTAGCGCCTGGAAGAGTTATTGTGCCCAGTCGAAAGTGAAAAGGTCGCATGCCGATCAGCTCAAGAAACGTTGGGCGGGCGTTCCCGTTTCTGTTACCTGAACACACCCGCCTCTCTGTTTTACGCGTCTGAGTGCCGCTCTTGGCTGCACTCAGAAGTAAAGCTTGAGTCCGAACTGCAGTTGTCGAGCCGTATTAGCGGTGCTAGTGACCGCCCCGAAGTTTGGAGCTTCCAAGCTTGTGACGGGGATCGCCCAGACTGGAGTATTCGTCAAGTTAAACGTCTCGAAACGAAATTCAACTCGAAATCGTTCCGTAATTGGGAATTGGCGGAAGATCGAAAGATCCAAGTTCTTGTACCAGTCCGAGCGAAGTGAATCCCGGCCCAAGTCCCCAAACGTATCCGCAGCCGGGTACTGGAAAGCTGGGACATTGATCCATTCAGCGGGGGTTTTACTACTGGGGTATGGGCTGCCAACAAGGTTGGCCCGTTCGTAGCCATATCCGTTGCCGTAGTTGTAGTTCCCTGTCTGTGCGATGTCCTTACCGCTTCCTACATCGAAAGCAGTTCCGGAGTTGAATGAGAGAATGCCGTTCAAATTCCAGCCTCCAATCAACGCATTCACAACCGGACTACCCGAGGAAAATTTACCGCCTTTCCCGAAGGGCAATGTATAAACCCATGCGGCAGAGAAGATTTGCGGAAGGTCGGTAGCGGAAGGACCCTTGTCAGCTTGCAGGTTGTACGGGTTTTGAATGGAGCAGCCTTCCACTCCGTACCAGCCCGTACAACCGAGATCCAGACTCTTCGACCAAGTGTAGGAGATCAGGTACGTAAGGCCGTGTTGCTGCCTGCCGTTCATTGAGACCTGCAAAGCGTTGTAGGTGCTCTTTCCCTGGCTTCGGTCATAGGCGGTCGCCCCGATGTATGGAAAAGGCGCTCCGCAGTTGAAGTCGTTGGGATTTGCGGCGTAGGAAGGACAGCCAACGTTTCCCCCAGGGCTCACGGCCACGTTGTAAGCCCCGCCAATATCCAAGCGCCTGCCAACCGAACCGACGTAATTAACCGTCAGCACATCTTTGGAAGTTAGTTGTTGCTGGACTCCGAAGTTCCATTGATCGGCGTAGGGCCGCTTCAAATACGGATCGGCAAACCAGGTTGACTGGGTGAAGGGCGTCGGGCCGGTGACGGGGGGGCCGCTGCCCTGGTTGAGGGGATCTTGTGCCGTTATAGTCGGTGGGCCAGAGGTGACCGGGTTGATATTGCTGGCTCCGAGTTGGTCCAAGCTTGGCCAAGTGCCTTCGTAGTTCTGTGAGGTTTGCGTGATCGCCGCCCAGTTATCAAAGAATCTACCGTAGCCGGCCCGCAATACCGTGTTCGGAAATAATTGGTAGATAACACCGACTCGCGGTTGGATATCGTTGTAATCGGTGTGGAATATCTTCCCACCGCCGAGAGGGGTCAACACGACATTTGCGGGAAGCACGCCACCGGGTATGCAGGGAGCGGCCTTGGTTTGCAAGCACGAGGGAGCGTTGTGAGCCAGAATGTAGGTTCCATTGCGGAAATCCATGTCGCCTACGTAATAGTTGTCGTTCGGATTGTTCCCATAGACGGGTATGAAGGTGAGGTCGTAACGTAAACCGATATTCACATTGAGCTTCTCGGTCACCTTCCACTGATCCATTGCATAAAACCCATCCACCCAGCCAGCGTGAGTGGTTTCAACCACATTGCGGCGTGAGGCATTATTCGGATCGCCCAAGAGGAAAGAGGCGATAGCATTGCCGCCTGAAAGGGTCACGGGGTTTTCCGTATTTGCCGCGGCAAACTGGACGCTTGAGTTCAGATACAGTGCGTTCGTGTTGTTGCTGGCAAAATTTGCTCCCGCTTTGAAGGTGTGGCGTCCGATGGTTCTTGTGAAATCACCTCCGTATTCCCAGATATCCGACACGTGGGTATCGTCAATCTGGGCGGCGCCGTGCGCGCTGGGATTTGGGTTCCCGATGTAACCCTGGATTACGACCTCGGGAATCATCGAAACGCCACCCTTGAACCCCCCCGCGAAGTTCTGGTTGAACAGTTGCGTGCCGAAGCTGGGCCCGGCGTTTGCAAACTGGGAGCCCTGGTCGATATTCACGCTGTTGCGTCCGAAGTGAAATTCAGCCAGCATGTTCCCCGAGAATATGTGTACGTAGTTCACCCCAACGTTGTAGCCATCGGTTACCTGGCTGTGCAACAGTCCAGCAAAACCACCCGACCCCGAAACTGGCTGCCGGAAGCTGCTGTAGCGTGCCCACACGCTGTCACGGTTGCTGAACTGGTGGTCCAATCGTCCACTGCCTTCATCCTGACGCGTAACGCTCTTGGTGGTGTCAAGCCCATTGTTTGGGTCGGTGGGAGTGGGAGTTAGGTTTGGCGCCGGAAACAACTTTTGTGCGTAGGTGACCATGTTCTGGTCAATCATGCTGGCCGGTATCTGATTGCAGGGCGTCCCCCCCGGAGCCTGAATGTTGCCAGGCGCCGGCTCGGGGTTCCCCGAAGAGTTGCACAGGAAGGCCTGCCCGCTGTAGGGATTGTAAATCTGCCCGCTGATTCCGGTGAGATTCCCCGCCAGCTGTGTCGCGGTCGGTATGTAGTATTGGTTGGAAGCGGCTGCGTGCCTGCGAAAACCCTCATAGCTGAGGAAGAAAAATGTCTTCCTGGGATGTTCGCCAGGAATGGGCAGCGGACCGCCAAAAGTCGCGCCGAATTGATTTTGCTGGAACTCGGGCTGGTTGGTCGACAGCGTCTGTTCGGCTGCCGTGAGCCCCGGGTAGACGATATCGGCGTCAGTGGCTTTATTTCGCAGGAACTCCCAGCCGGACCCGTGGAACTGCGATGTCCCGGATTTGGTGACCACGTTGATCACTCCGCCCAGCGCGCCGCCAAATGATGCATCGTCATTGTGCGTTTGAACTTTAAACTCCTGGATGTCGTCAACAATCGGTGCAACGGCGTAGGTGCCGCCGAACGACCCTTCGTCGTTTACCCCGTCCAGCAAGAATAAGTTGCTGCGGTTGGACTGGCCATTCACTGACGGGTACGAGAACGTACCGATTGGATTTGACCAGATGCCACCGCTGGTGGCGCTATTCTGTGACACGTTCACCGTGCTTACGCCCGGCGTGAGATTGAGAATCTGGGTGAAATTTCGTCCGTTCAGGGGCAGGTCGTTGACTTGCTCCTTTACCACGGCCACGCCCAGTTCGGCAGTCGAGGTCTCCAGAGCAACTGGGTTGGCTTGCACCTCGACAACTGCATTGACCGCTCCGGCCTTGAGTGCGAAGTCGTAGGTTGCGGTTTGGTTTACCACCAGGAGAATTCCCGATTTAACAATCGGACCGAAGCCGCTCTTCGTTACCTTCAAATCGTAATTTCCCGGTTGTACGTCAGGCATCACATAGTCGCCTGCACTGTTGGTGGCCGCCGTGCGATCCAAGTTTGTGTCGCGGTTGTGCAACACGACGGTGGCCCCGGTTACGACCGCACCCGCCGAATCGCGAACCGTACCGGTGACGGCTGCAGTAGCTTGGCCCCAAGCGGGCGACGCGGAGAGCACGGCCACTAATGCCACCGTGAAAATCAACGTCAGCACCGTAATCCACCGCTCGGACATACTAGGGAAAAATTGGCGAATCATCGTAGATCCTCCTCGCACGAGGTCGCGTCATGGACTGTGCGACACGGGTTCCGCAATTTTCAACGGCGATTTTCTTTTCGACGGATAGCCTGGCCGCCCAACAATGGCCCGAAAGCAAATCCCCACGGCACAAACTTCTAACCTGATTCTATTAGTGTTGTCAATCAAAAAATTTCATATCTGTGAATGATGTTCCACCAGATGAAACTAACCTCTAGCCTTCGGCGATATACCGTGGTAATGTTCCGTATACTGAAACGATATCTCGTGGGGGAGATGTCGTTAATACGGGCTTTAAATCTTGTAGTTTGGGGCCAGAAAGTCGCCGGGGTGATTATGCCGCGAGTTACAAAATCTAGTCGAGGTTCAGCGCCGGTCGGCGTGATCTCGAAAGTGTTACTGATTCTCGAAGCCCTCCAGGGCTCTTCTGCTGGTTTAGGGTTGAAGGCTATTTGCGATCTGACCGGCATTCACAAGAGCACAGCACATCGCTTCCTGAAACACTTGGTGCACGAGCGCTATCTGATTCGAACGGAAGCCGGGGCTTACCTGATCGGTCCAAGACTGTCGCAGATGTCGACGCGCGGTAACCAGGGGGCGACGTTGCAAGCGGTAGCCCGGCCGATACTTGGGGAGTTGTGGAAGTCAACTCAGGAAACCGTCAACCTGGCTGTTCTCGACCAAGGGACTGTGCTTTACGTGGATGTGATCGAGAGCCCGCACGAATTCCGGCTTTCATCGCGTGTGGGCGCGCGCCGTTCGCTGCACGTCACGGCACTGGGCAAAGCGTTGGCGGCTTTTCTGCCCGCGGAACCACGGGAAAATATTCTGAGCACAATTACATTCCAGCCCGCGACGCCGAAAACGATTATGAACTTGTTGCAGTTCCGCCAGGAACTCGACAAGATCCGGCGGCAAGGCTACGCGGTGGACGACGAAGAAGCCGTCCAGGGTGCACGCTGCGTGAGCGCCCCAATCCTCAACTCTGACCGTGAACCCATCGCTGCGGTTAGTGTATCCGGACCCGTGACCAGAGTGAGCCCGAACCAGGTCGTTGGGCTGGCCGCAGCGGTCAGGTCTGCTGCTTGTGCTATTTCGGCCGCGATGGGATTTTCACAACATGAGCCCGGAGGGGTAAACCGACGCCGCGCTAAGAAAGTCGTTTCCGCTCGGAATTGACCGGCGAGCAATTGAGGCTGGAGTTTATTTGCCCGCCACCGAAGCGGTGACACATCGGTTCATGAGAGCTCGGATTGCGTCGTCTTGTGGAAATCGCTGGCTTCCCTTGGACGCAACTTCGCAAGCTTCCGGCATTTTGTTGAGCGCGAAGTCAATCGTTGCACTGAGTCGATAGAGTTCAGCATGATAGGGCGCTAACTGCATTCCTTGGCGCAATACCTTGACGGCCTCGGTCTGGCGTTTGGCCGCGACCAGTAACTCCGCCAATTCTTCGAAGTCCGCGGGGTTCGTCGCGCCATGAAGGATGGCGTCCTCAAGATATCGAATCGCCTGCTCCGAACTTTCGGCATTCTTGTCCTGAACAGCCTTGTCAGCCAGCGCCTCCGCCACCTGAACATTGTCGGACTGAGCCGCCTTGAGTTGCTCTGCCACGAACCAGTAGCGTGCCCGATATTCTGGATGCGCCAACATGACTTGGCCGTAAGCCTGTAGCAGAGTCAGCGGCTCTGGCGCGTCCTGCTTTGCCGGATTGACGCTGAGTTGAACCAGATCAGGAAGCTGCGTGGTTGTCATATGGAACGCAACATCCGGGAATGGCTCTTCGGCCTCGGCGACAATGCGATGGTTCGTGAGAACCGAATGGGAGATCACCGTCACGTCGCGCTTGGGCATGTGGCAGCCCGCGCAATCATCGGGGGGCGTCTTGTGCAGTCGCAGAGACAGCGGCACCGCGCAACTTTTCTCGGTGTGACACGCCAGGCACTTCTGGCGAAAGAACGCCGGAGCCTCCTGTTGCGAGGGTTGCACGTGAGGATTGTGGCAACTGATGCAGCCCAGCCGTCCCCCGCTCTTCAGATAACACTTGCTGAGACGCATGGAGAGGTAGTGCTCCAGCAGGTCATCTTTGGGCGCAGACTGGCGACTAAACGGAACCAGGAAAATACTCAGAGTGTCGTTCAGTTCGGCGCCCGGGCGAAAGTCGCGGTATGTTTTTCCGATTTGCAGGACGCGTGCGTCCCCCGTTTGGTGGCAAGACATGCAGATGTTGTCGGCCAGCCAAGGCGAAAGCTGGGCAGGGTTTGCAATTGAGCCAGTGGGGTCTCCCATATTCGCTGCGGCGATGTGGGACAAACCGGGACCATGGCAGTTCTCGCAACCGATGGCGAGTTCGACAAACGGCGGCTCTTGAAAACTGCCGTTTCCCTCCAAGATCGGACGAGGTTGCCCACTATGGCAAGAGATGCACGCAGCAAGGACAGGACGGTTGAAACCGTAGTCGCCAAATTCGTAACCCGGAGAAAGCGCCCATCGGTGTGGTTTCGTATAGAACGAGAGGGGCGCTTCGAAGAGATAGTCGTCCTGCTTCACGATGGCGCCGCTGCCATTCGCGCCCGAACCGATGATCCATTCGAGCTTGCGCGTTTCACGAAAGGCGTCTTTGCCGTCGGATTTAGTTTCGTACTCGCTCTGGTAGAGATTGTCGTCGCGGGCAAAGATCTCGAAATGGCGATTGAGCCTCGCGTAAAAGATGCTGGCCGATGTCGGTATCCTCTCCAGAAGCGCCGGAGTAATTTCCGACATTGAGCGGCCCATGTCTGTGTGCGAAAAAGACTCGTAGATGCTCGAGTGACATTTGGAGCAGACTTTGGAACCAACATAACCGGCATCTGCCGCTGAATTCTGATCTGTCGACGCGATTGTTTCGGGCAATTTACTCTGGAAGCTAAGGCAGGTCAAAAGCATCAGAACTCCAGCCAGCAATGCCACGCCCGTTGCGATAGCCCGCAACCGTTTTCCTCCGGCGCAATTCGGAGACTTCATGACTGAGGCGCTGGCTTCCATCCCGCCAGCTTCTCCTTGACCCATCCTGCCTTCTTTTCAGAGTGGCACAACAAACAGGCATTTGGACTTTCCTCCTGTCCAAATCGCTCGGTCATGCCGGCATTGGGGATGTCGTCGATCTGATGAGTTCTCGCTCGAAAAAGAACAGCGTCCATGATACGGGGCATGTGGCAAGAGACGCACCGGCTGCCTTCCGAGCCGACACGATGATGAGTATGGGCCGCGAGAGAGGCGCTGTTCTGAAATTGTGAATGGCAGTTCGTGCACATCAAGTCCGGCTGATCGCTAAACTTTACAGAAGTCAGGTTGGAAGCGGCATCGTGTCCGTGCGGATCGTGACAGGTACCGCAGCTCACCTGCCCCTTCTTGAAGCATTGGGACCTCTGCAGCGCCTCCACGATGAATGTGGTCTGGCGGAAGCGCCCGTCTTTGTAAAAGCCGATCCGTGAGAACTCGCCGAAAGGAATGCTCAAATTACTTCGAAAGAACCCGCCAGAGCGTGAATAGTTCAACTCACCGCTGGGGCCAGAAGCACGGATCGCGGACTGCATATGACACTGCGAACAGATGCTGATGAAATCGCGGTTGTCCAGGTCATTAAAATTCACTGGCGGGTCGGTCGCTGGCTTGAGATAAGGTTCGTCTATGGTCATGTCCATGACATGCTGCGCCGACGGGCCGTGACACATCTCACAATCAATTCCCGGCTCTTTGAATTCCACATTGTTCACATCGAAGCCGCCGCCTTTTACATTTCTCAGTTGGCTGGTGTGGCACACGGCGCACACGGCCTGATAGCTGGTAGCAGCGCTGAGTTTCTCCCAGGAGCGCATATCGCTACGTTCAGTCACTCCGCCATCAATGATCTTCCAGTAATTGATCCATCGTCTCTGCAGTGCGCTGTACTGGATTGGAAAGACGTGTATCTCGCCGTTGGGCAGCCTGGTGGCGTAGGCTTGCTGGAACTTTGACCCGATCGTGTAGTCCACAGGATAGGTGTGCAACTTGCCATCAGATTGCTTGATGTCGAAATAATGTCGGCCGTCACGGATCACCATGCGGGCAAACAGCATTCGCCTTTGGCTGTTCACCGATTCTGCTGTTGCCTGGCTGTATGGAGCTTCATCGTCCAGGTAAAATTCGTTGTCGTTTTGAAAATCTCCGATCACATTTTGCGGAGCATATGGGCGAAGCATTTTTGACATCCCGGTCTGGGACCACTGGCGGTACACGCTTAAATGACACCCTTGGCACGATTTCGACCCTGCGTAATCGGACAAAGGCTGAACCGCAGGGCTTCCAACCGCAGCAACCTGACTTCTTGAAGAGACGCTGCCTTGACGCTCAGCTTGCCCCACAAAGCCTTCGAAGGTATCGCGGGAATCCAGCATTTTGTAGATGGTCTGTAAGTTCTCGCGTGCTTTCGATGCCAAGGCGCCGTTCGCTCCATAAACCTTGGCGAAACTTCCGGCCGCAGAGTGCAGGTCTCCAGAGGCGAGCTGAACCAACCCGAACAGATAAGTAACTTCAACGTCGGAAGGATTCAACACTTGCGCTTGCGCGAGCAAGACTTTGCAATCCTTCAAGACCGCTTCACGTTTTTCCCCCTTCGGGAGTGCCAGCGCTTGTTCCAGCAGAGCCCTGCCTTGGGCAAACTCAGCCGTGGCTTTCAATTTGCTCTTGAGCTCCAGCCAACTCTCCGGCGCCACGGTTCCAGGCGCGGCAAACCTGTCGAGGTATTCCACTGCATCCCGGGCGTCAGAAATTGCCGCGTCATTCAGATGTTTCTGTGCCTCAACGTCGGCCACTGACACGAGAAGCAACGGATTCTCGGGCAGGAGGGTCAGAGACTGTTTGGCATAGTTCAGCCCCGCATCGTAGTCCTCCAATCCGAAACTGGCGCGTGCCGCCATCTCATAAGCTTGGAAGAGAAAAGCGGATTGGGGAAATCGTGGCAAAAACAATTTGACTTGTTCCAACATCTGCTTCGGTTGTGTGTTCTGGAACAGAGCCAGAAAAGCTGCGCGTTCAGCCGGATCAGAAATCTGATCGGCCACCGTCGAGGATCTGCGATTCTGTGTCGTGATATTTGCATCAATGTCCTGGCCTAGGAGAGGCACAATTGGACAAATCAGAATCCCGATCAGCAGCGCCCACTTCAACATGAAGCGCACTTTAGCCCAAAGGCAGTTCCGATAGCAACCAGACTTTCCCGCGAGGGTCCGCTTGACGAGCAGGGCGGGCGTAGTCCATTCTGCAAGCCTTCACCCCGGGATACCGAATGAATCAGGCATTATTGTGGGGAATTGGCGTGGTCACCTTGGCGGGTATTCTCCAGGGAAGCTTTGCCGCTCCCATGAAGCGGATGCCGGCGTGGCGTTGGGAAAACTCCTGGCTCCTCTTCGCGCTTTCTGGCCTGATCATTTTTCCGTGGGTAGTTAACTTCGCCACCGTGCCGAACGTCGCCAGCGTTTACGCGGGAGCATCGCCGTCCACTCTCATCAAAGTATTTCTGTTTGGATTGCTGTGGGGCGTGGGGGCCACGCTGTTCGGTCTAGCGATCAGCCGCGTGGGAATGGCGCTTGGATTCGCGCTGATCCTGGGCATCACATCTTCGTTTGGTTCCTTGATCCCGATGGCGATTCTTCGTTCCGAGCAGCTTTTCGCCAAGCGTGGGCTGGCTCTAATCGCCGGCACTGCCGTCATGGTTTTGGGGCTCGTCTTTCTCGCACTCGCCGGACGCACTCGCGAATGCGATTTGGGAACGGGCAACGGTGGGCGTTCCGGTTTCGCCTTCGGTCTAGTGCTTTGTATATTTTCCGGAATCTTCTCCTCGATGATGAACTTCAGTTTCGTCTTCGGCGATGAACTGAGAGTTCGTGCTCTTCACGCCGGAGCGAGTAACGCAATGGCCGCGAATCCGATTTGGGCACTCACAGTAACCGGCGGCTTTGTCGCGAATTCCCTGTACTGCGTATATCTGCTGACCAGGAACCGGACTTGGTCTGTATTCCGAGAAGGAAATCCGTCCGCCTATTGGCTGCTGGGTATATCGATGGGCCTGCTTTGGTTCGGCGGAACTGTCCTCTACGGAATGGGCGCAGCTTCCCTGGGTGCGCTCGGTGGGATCGTGGGGTGGCCCATCTTCATGACCATCGACATCATCGGTGCTCTTTTCTGGGGTGTTGTATCGGGCGAATGGCGGGGGGCCAGCCGTCGGGCCCTCGTCTACAACTGGACGGGAGTCGGTGTTCTGCTGGTGGCGATCGCGGTAATCTCCGCCGGCAACGCGACCTAGTTCGCATTAGCGAGGTGCTATTTGGCAGTCGTGCCCGGCGTGTTAATCCGCACCGAGCTGACTCCGTGCGTCTTGCTCTGGTCAACACCGCTGCCTTCTCGAACGACGTAGTACTGATTCGCAGGAAGGTCGGAAAGCGTCTCGACCAGTCCGCTGGGCCAGCGAATCACGATCGTCTCCGCCCTAGTGGACTTGCCCAGGCCGAAATGCAGCCGCAGGTCGCTCTGCGAGATGTAGCCGTCCCCACTGCGCACTTCCTTTTCGTGCCTGTCACTGCCTTGCTCCAGAGTCACAACAGCGCCCAACGCTGCGCGATTCGATTTCACACCAACCAGCTGTAGGCTGATCCAGTTCCCGATCGGCGAAGTATTGTAGTAAAGCGACGCCCTCTCGTTCATGTTGTTCACCAAAGCTTCCTCGTGACCATCATTAAACAGATCGGCGAGTGCCATGCCGCGACCAGAGTGTGGCTCGTTCAGAACCGAGCCAGTATCCGCCGTGATGTTGGCGAACGTGCCATCGCGCTGGTTGTAGTAGGCGACCTTCGGTTCGTGAAAGCTGGTACCCAATGCCTTGCCATCGACCTCCGGATACACATGGCCGTTGGCGATTAGGATTCCGGGCCATCCGCTATTGTCGAAGTCGTAGAATTGCACTCCCCAACCCAACCAGTTCTTGATCCTGCCAAGACCGGAGCTGTAGGTAACGTCATCAAAGTCATAGTCGCCACGATTCAAGTACAGCGTTGGGGTGTCGTCGCTGAAGTTGGTTTTGACGAGGTCCTGACGCCCGCTGTGAGTAAAGTCGTCGGCGGAAAGGCCCATGCCCGCCTGCTCGGAACCGTCCTCGTTGTACGCTACTCCGGCTTTCTTTCCGATGTCGGTGAACGTCCCGTTTTGGTTGTTGTGATACAGGATGCCGGCGGTAGAGTCGCAGGCAACGTAGATATCTGGCCATCCATCATGATCGAAATCCGCTGTCAGCGACGTGAATCCATAACATCGCGTTGTATTGAGAATGCCGGATTTCAGCGAGACGTCGGTAAACGTCCCATCGCCGTTGTTGTGATAAAGCGCATTTGCGCCCGGCTTAAGGCCACGCGGGCCGCACATCACGTTGATCCCCTTCCACTGGCACCAGCGTCCCTGCCCCGGTCGTGGCACCGAGTCATAACTGAAATCCACGTAACGCACTACGAGAATGTCTACTTTGCCGTCGCGGTCATAGTCTACAAAACTACAACCTGTACTCCACTCGTCTTGCGAGGTCTTGAGCCCGGACTGGGCAGTCACATCAGTAAACGTCCCGTCCCCGTTGTTGTGATACAGCACATTCTGTCCCCAATAGGTGACCAGCAAATCGAGATAGCCGTCATTGTCGTAGTCGCCGACGCACCCGCCTTGTCCCCAGCCAGGGCGCGCCAGTCCAGCGTGAGATGTGACGTCGGTAAATGTCCCGTCGTGGTTGTTGTGATAAAGGTGCCCGGTCGGAGCTTTGTCTTTCGGGAATCCTTCGACCGTCGAACCGTTGGGGAGAAAAATGTCGGGCCAGCCGTCGTTATCGTAATCGAAAATGACGGCACCGTTGCCGGTGGTTTCAATAATGAATTCCTTATGAGTGTCGCCGCCGTATACGTTGAGCGCGCTCAGTCCCGCCTGCAAAGCAATGTCTTCGAAGTGGACTTCGCCGGGCTTGACTCTCGCCATCGCCGTTTTGATCGGTTGGGTTGTTTGGGCTGCAAGCCAGCTTGCCAGCGCTGAAACCGCTGCGAGAAACAAAATGAATCTCGACCTTTCGACTTTTCTGAGCAGGATCACCTCGACATCCTAAAGGAGAAATCGCAACCTCTCACCACAGTCTTATCCCGCCAGATTTGCGTTGACCGTTTCTGTAGATATCGACTGCCACGCAACAACCCTCTGCCGTGCCTCGCCAAGGTAGTCGATCCCCAATTCAACGACGTCGCCCGCGTTCAAATACTGCGGCGGCCTCATGCCCAAACCAACTCCAGCCGGTGTTCCAGTGCTGATGACATCGCCGGGCAGCAACGTCATGAATTGGCTAACGTAGCTGACAAGAGTGGGTACATCAAAGATCATTTCGCTGGTCGAACTACGTTGCCGGAAGACGCCGTTAACCTTCAACCACATTCCCAAACGCCCCGTGTCCGGAATCTCATCACACGTCGCCAGGAACGGCCCCAGGGGGGCAAACGTATCCGCACTCTTTCCCTTAACCCATTGCCCGCCACGCTCCAGTTGAAACACGCGCTCGGAATAGTCGTTGTGCAGAACGTAGCCAGCCACATGTTCGAGCGCCTCTTCCCGCTCGATATAGCTGCCTTTCTCTCCGATCACGACGGCCAGTTCGACCTCCCAATCCATTTTTCGCGCATTCTTCGGCATGATCAGGTCATCGTTCGGCCCGACCAGTGACGTGGTGGCCTTGAAAAATATGACTGGCTCTTCCGGAATCTCCATTTTGCTTTTTTTGGCGTGATCGCGAAAGTTCAATCCAATACAGACGATCTTGCTGGGGCGAGAGATCGGTGATCCTAAGCGGACAGATGCCGCAACTCGCGGTGCGTAAGTAGCCTTCTCCTTCAACCACTGCTTCAACCGGGTGAGTCCGTCATTTGCGAAGAACGCTTCGTCATAATCCTGCACGCAGCTGGAAACATCCAGGCGCGTGGCGTCCTCCATGATGAGCCCGGGGCGCTCTTTGCCTAGCTCTCCAAATCGGATCAGCTTCATCGAATATGTTCCATTCTCGTTTACCGCACCTGGCTCGGTGCACTCGATTGAACAACGCGCGAAAAAGGTGGCAATGCTAAACCAACAGATTCAACTTCGCAAGTTCAGGATTCTGAAGTTCAGGATTCTGAAGTCTTGAAAAACATGGGCGCCCTTGTTTCATAGGATAAAACGCGTCGCGGCAGGTCTCGCAGAAGATAAGCTTGGCCTGCTCCCGTAGTTGCTGCTAAAGTTTGCGCTTGCGCAAGCCCAAACGGTTATGAAATCAGTCTCAGAATTGTCCGACGTTTTCCCGCACCTCGACTACAAACCAAAATTGCCACAGCGCATGGACCACGGGATCGGCATTGTCGGCGCCGGCGGGATCGTTAACTATGCACACCTCCCCGCTTACAAGAAGGCTGGGTTCAAAGTTGTCGGCATCACTGACCGGAATCGTGAGCAGGCGGAGCGTACTGCCAAAGATCACGGAATCGGGAAAGTCTATGCCAGCGTCGATGAGCTGCTGCATCAAAAGGAGATCGAAATCATCGACATAGCTGTGTATCCCGCCGAGCAGGTCAACATCGTCGAACAGGCTACGGCCGCCGGCAAACATCTGCTGTGCCAGAAACCTCTTGCCGATGAGTATTCAAAAGCAGTTCGTAGCGTCGAGCTCGCGGAACGCGCGAAGGTGAAGCTTGCAGTCAACCAGCAAATGCGATGGGATGCCGGCATCCGTTGTGCGCGCCTGCTGATCGACGACGGCTGGCTGGGCACACCCACCTACGCCGCCATCCAGGTCCACTGCAAAACCGACTGGAGTCTCTGGCCTTGGATTTATCAGGGCAAACACTTGGAGATAATGTTCCACAGCATCCATTACATCGATTCGCTCCGTTATCTGTTGGGCGACCCCCCCCATGTATTCACAAGCGGGAGTCGAGCTCCGGGCGAAACCACGCAAGCCGAAACCAAAACGCTGACCATCTGGGAGTACAATTCCGGCCTGCAAGTGCTGATCGATGTTTGCCACACCACTTGGCAGGACGATCCCTATGCCATCTTTCGTTTCGAAGGCACCGAAGGAGTAATCAAAGGAACGATCGGCCTCATGTACAACTATCCGACTGGACGCCCGGATACTCTGGAGTTCATGTCCAAACGCAATCCTGGCTATTGGTTTTCGGTTCGCCTCGACAGCATGTGGATTCCAGATGCCTTCGTAGGTCCGATGGCGTCACTCATGCGCTCCATCGAGAACGGCTCGGAACCGGAAACCAGCGGACGCGACAATCTGCGCACCTTGCAGGTGATGTTTGCCGAGTACCGTTCCATGGCGGAGAAACGCGCGATTCGTCCGGAAGAGATCAGCGCTTGAAGTCGCCTACGCTACGGGCCGCACAGTCTTCAGATCGGAAGAGCAGCCCGGCGCCTGCGGAGTCACATACACGCCGTTCTCGATTTGAGCGGGATTCACGAAGTGCGGCTGCAGATGTGGGATGCACTCGAGGAAAACCGCTTCGTGTCCCATGGCAATGTGATTGAACAGAACCAGATGCTGATGAATCTGTCCCATGTCACCGACGTGAGGAACCACTCGCAGGCCGAACTTTCGCGCCAGCAAGCTGACTGTGAGGAACTCGGAAATCCCGGCTACCCGCGTGCAGTCGACTTGCACGATCTGCACCGCCTCCGCCTGCATGAAGTTCTTAAACATGACTCGGTTGGGAACGTGCTCGCCCAGGGCAATCGGGATTGGTTTGATCGAGTCGGCAAGCGTGCGATGCGCCTGAACATCGTCCGGATGCGTGGGTTCTTCTACGAAGTAAGGGGACATGTCTCGAAGCTCTTGGCACATTTCCAGCGCGCGTGGAAGCGTCCACCGCTGGTTAGCGTCGAGCATGATCAGCGCAGCGGAGCTAGCAAGTTCGCGCAGCATAAAGGCGCGTCGCACGTCGCGCTGGCCATCGCGGGATCCAACTTTTAGCTTGAAAGCGTGAAATCCCTGCTCCATGGCCTGCCGCGCCAAATCCTTTACTTTGTTGTCACCGTACTGGAACCAGCCTACAGATGTGTCGTATCCGGGGTAACCGCTGCGTATAATTCCTTCCCGCTCTCGTCGGGAACTCGTATGCTTTCGCAAAATCGCTTCGGCTTCGTCTCGCGTGAGCACGTCTTCCAGATAACTCAAGTCGAGCAGGTCGATGATCTTTCTTGCATCGAGATCCAGAAGTAGACGCCATAGGGGTACGCCGCGGCTCTTGGCCCACAAATCGAAACATGCGTTGGTGAGCGAGGCAAGCGCCAGGTGAACCACCCCTTTATGAGGACCCAGCCACCGAAGTTGAGGATGTTGAGCAAGTTTCTGCGCGACCACCCCGAAATCCGCCATTAGCTCTTCGATATCCTGGCCAATCAATTCCTTGCCAAGCCATTCGATCGCTTCGCAAACCAACTGGTTCCCCAGGCCCAGCGTAAGCACGATACCGGTGCCGAAGATCTTCTCGCCAGATTCTAGCAGCGTTGTGGCAAATGCGTACTCGGCTCCCGAGTGCACGGCATCGCTGCCCGCGCCTTGCTCGAGCGGGAAGCGCACATCGCGTGTTTCCAGTGAACTAATCCGGTTTTGTGCCATGTCAGTTGCTGCGAAGGTAACTCATCTCGGTTCTCGCAAACCTAGCCAGCTCTCAAGGGCATCGAATATAGTGGAGCCGTTTGGGGAGTGCAACGTGTCCCTCTCGTTGTCCGTTCCGCGTGAACCCTCGAACTCGCAAAACCGATCGTGAAAGGACGATCCATGAAGCGCTACGGTTCTGTAATCGGTGTACGGCCCGAATCTCTTGCAGCCTACAAGAAATACCACGCGGCCGTGTGGCCGGAAGTGCTCGCCATGATCCAGCGTTGCAACATTCGGAACTATTCCATCTACTTAAAGGATGATTTTCTCTTCGGATACTTTGAGTATCACGGCGCGGACTACGCCGCGGACATGGCGAAGATGGCAGCAGATCCCAAGACGCAAGAATGGTGGGCCATTATGATGCCGATGCAGAAGCCGTTGGAAACGCGCGCCACCGGCGAGTGGTGGGCCACTATGGAGGAGGTCTTTCACTCCGATTGATTTGACAGCCCTCAAGGTTGCGTTTAGAGTTTCCGCCCGGTCAGCCGACTATGCAGATCGTAGACACACACCAGCACCTCTGGGATCCGGATCTCTTTCGCTACTCGTGGCTCAACTCGCTTCCGGCACTGAACCGCTCTTTCTGGATGCCCGACTATCTCGAAGCCGCCAAAGGATTGAATGTGGTGAAGTCAGTACATCTGGAGGCCGATGTCGATGAACCCTATATGCTCGACGAGACCCGGCATCTGCTCGCGCTTGCCGATCAGCCGGACAATCCACTCGAAGGCATTGTGGCTTGCGGCCGGCCCGAGAGCGAGGATTTCAAATCCTATCTTGACAAGATCGCAGGTCATCCCAGGCTGAAGGGAATTCGCCGGGTGCTCCATACCCAACCCGACGAAGTGGGCCAGGGTGCGACGTTTATCAACAACGTGGCTGCCCTCTCGGGGTACGAACTTTCATTCGACCTCTGCGTTCTGGCTCGGCAGCTTCCCGTTGCGATCAAACTGGTTTCCAAATGCCCGGATGTAGTTTTCATCCTTGACCACTGTGGAGTACCACAAGTTAAGGAAAAGAATCTCGATCCGTGGCGTTCTTACATTGTGGAGATCGCCACCTTTCCAAATGTATCTTGCAAGATCTCGGGTCTCGTGGCTTACGCGGATCCACAGAGATGGACTGTGGAAGACCTGCGGCCTTTCGTTGAACATGCGATCGCCAGCTTTGGCTGGGATCGCGTGCTCTTCGGGAGTGACTGGCCCGTCTGCACACTCTCCGCCAGCTATCAGCAGTGGGTAGAGGGATTGCAGACGATCACACAAGGGGCAGGCGAGGACAACCAGAGAAAATTGTTCCACGACAATGCTGTCCGCGTGTACCGGTTGAGCTAAAGCCCAAACTCGCTCTGAATTGTCTCGGTGTGTTGCCCCACTCGGGGAGCGAGTCGCTCGCTCGTCAGCAGACCTCCGTCCAGACGAATCGGAAGGCGCGTGGTAAGAATCTCGATTCCCCGCCCATCCCTGAGGGTTTGTATCATAGCAAGTTGCTCGAAAGCTTGACTGGCGAAAAGCTCGGGCCAATCGAGAACCTCCGCGCACCAGATGTCAGCGGCGTTGAGAATATCGAGCCAATACTCGCTGGTCTGCTGTTTGAGACGCTGGACGATGATTTGTTTAATCTCGTCGCGACACCGAAACCCGTCGGCCTGATCCGAAATTTTCTGAAGTGCAGGCAAGTCGAGCAACTTCCCCAATGTTGGAAGATGCGTCATCGCCAGCGCCAGATAACCGTTGGCTGTGTCGTAAACTCCGTAGGGCGCTGCCAGGTAGGCATGCGCATTGCGGTATCCACTTCTACGCGGTGGACGTCGCCCGTCATTCAAGTGTGTGGTGAGCACTTCAAACTGAAAATCCAGCAACGCCTCAATCAAACTGGTTTCCACCAATCCCCCTCGGCCACTCACGCTGCGTCGTACCAGACAGGCCAGAATTCCCTCGCAGAGGTTATGTCCCGCCAGCATGTCGGCGATCGCCAGAGACATTGGCGTAGGTGGATCTCCATCGTTGCCGCTCAGCCACATGATTCCTGAGCGTGCTTGCGCCAACAGATCCTGTCCCGGTCGATCGCGCCATGCCTCAGCATTTCCGTATCCCGAGACGATTCCGTACACCAAACGACCGTTGATCTGCGACACCTTGTCGTAGCCGAAGCCCATCCGCTCCATGACTCCCGGACGAAAGTTCTGCACCATAACGTCTGCCCGCGCAATTAACTGACGCAATTTATCCAGGTCAGAAGGATTCTTCAAATCCGCCGCATAGCTCTCTTTGTTGCGATTGATAGCGTGGAATAGCGTGTTCTCGCCATGCACATCAGTGTCGCTAAGGTAAATCGTGCGACCCAGGTCCCCCGCACCGGGCCGCTCGATCTTGATCACGCGGGCGCCCATGTCTGCCAGCCGAAGTGTGGCCAGTGAACCCGAGAGAAACTGGCTGAAATCCAGCACCAGAATGCCGTGGAGAGGTTTTTCTGACTCATTATTGATGCGGTCTATGGAGACGCGAGCAGTGGAAGTAGTCACGGAAGCTCCTGATAATCTAATTCTACCAATAAAATAGCAGTTTCATTAGAGAAACTCCGTAGTAAACTAAGAATGGTTGCTCAACATGACCGCCCGGCGCATGCTTCCAACTCGACGGCAGATGAATGCGCGGAGAAACCGTTACACGGCCCCTGCCCTTGAAAAAGGCCTGGACATCCTGGAACTTCTGGCTTCAGTTTCCGAGGCCCTGACCCACAGTGAGATCGCCGGCCGTCTCGGCCGCACCCTTACTGAAGTGTTCCGCATGTTAGTGTGTCTCGAAGAGCGGGGCTACATTTCCCGGACAGGCCCGGACGAGCGCTACCAACTCACGCTGAAGCTGTTTGAAATTGTCCACCACCATCATCCGCTGCAACGCTTGATCGCGCAGGCGCGCCCGTTGGTGCAGGGGGTCGCAAGCGACACCGGCCAGTCCTGCCATCTGGCGATGCTCAACCATGCCGAGGTGGTCATCGTGGCGCAGTTTGACACGCCGGGGAACATGGGATTCTCCGTACGGCTGGGAGCGAACATTGACCTCTTGAACACGGCTTCGGGACACGTCATTCTGGCTTTTCAAGGCGACGAAGTTCGCGCCCGCGCACTGGGAGCTTGGACCCTCCGCTCTAGAAAACCTACCCCGGCTGGTCTCTACCGGCACCTCAACCAGATTCGCCGACGCGGCTACGAAGAACTCGCCAGCTACCAGGTGCACGGAGTGGTAAACATCAGTTACCCGGTTCTGAATCAACACGGGGAAGCGATCGCGGCAATGACAGTTCCCTTTCTTGCGCGCATCGGAGACAGCGTGGGCCCACCACAGGTAAAGGAAGCGTTGAGCCAGGCTTCCCGCACGCTTTCCTCAGCCATCGGTGGAGAGAGGGCGAAACTTTCCTCCGGCGGGGAGCGGCCATGACACGCACCGAGTTCTTCGAAGATTATGTGGTCGGGGCGCAGCGAGTCACTTCGGGGCGCACGATTACAGAGACTGATGTAGTTATTCATGCGGGGCACTCGGGAGACTACTTTCCGCATCACGTCGACGCAGAGTTTGCCCGTGAGAGTCCCTTTGGTCAGCGTGTCGCACACGGCACCATGACCTTTGCCATTGGCATCGGTCTCACGGCGAATCAGATCAATCTCGTCGCCTTCACCTACGGATATGACAAATTGCGTTTCCCCAAGCCGGTTTTCATTGGAGACACGCTGCGAACTCGAGTCACCGTTAAGGAAAAGCAGGAAGATCCGAAGCGCAAAGGGCTGGGTCGCATTGTGGAAGCTTGTGAGGTGCTGAACCAGCGCGACGAAGTCGTTTTGTATTGCGAACACGTTTTGCTGGCTGAGAAGCGCCCGACCGCTTGACTAGGGCAAGCAAAACGTTTCTGAAAACGGGGAGGTTAGTTTGGGAATTATTCTCAACGGGCTCACTTGGGATCATCCCCGCGGTTATGCCCCCTTGCTCGGAGGAGTTCCCGAATATGAAGGGCAAAATCCAGAAATTGAAATCCAGTGGGACCGGCGAACCCTGCGCGAATTTGGCGAAGCTCCCATCGAGCAATATTTGGATCGTTACGATCTCCTCGTCGTGGATCACCCGTTCGTTGGCTTCGCCGCAGCTCATGGTGTGTTAGTTGACCTAGCTCCCTTCATCAGCGAAGCGGAGAAGCTTCGTTTTGCTGCAGACTCTGTGGGTCCTTCCTGGCAATCCTACTGGTGCGGCGGCGGTCTTTGGGCCCTTCCCATCGATGCCGCAACGCAAGTCGCGTCATATCGCCCTGATCTTTTACGAGCGCTGTCTCCCGCTGTTCCCGACACCTTCGACGACGTTTTGGAACTGGGAGAGAAAGCGCGCAAAGCGGGGAAATACATCGTTGTGCCTGCTTGTGCGACGGATGCGATCAGTCTCTTCTTCACGCTGAGCGCAAATCTCGGGTATCCCATTCCCGAGGAACGTGACCTGTTTGTGGACGACTCAGTCGCCGCGAAGGTGTTGGATCGCTTGCACGCGCTCATCGAAATGGCCCATCCTCGGTCTGTAGAGTGGACTCCGATCCAGGTTTACGATTTCATGATCAGCGCTTGCGACGCGGTCTACTGTCCGTACGGTTTTGGTTACTCCAACTACTCGCGAGTTGGCAACTCCGTGCGATTGAAGTTCACGAATGCTCCGGCTGCCGCTGATCTTGGTTGTGCCGGGACGATGCTGGGCGGAACGGGGGTTGCAATCAGCAAGCTCAGCTCGCATCCATCGGAGGCCATCGCCTATGCCAAATGGCTCGTGAGCCCCGGACACCAGCGAGGTACGTATTTTAGCGAAGGAGGTCAGCCGGCCAGCTTGGCCGCATGGACCGACTCGTCGGTTAACGCGATGGCCGACGGCTTCTTTTCTGGCACGCTGCAAACCTTACAGACAGCCTATGTGCGGCCGCGCTTCGACGGCTTTGTTCGATTCTTCGAAGCCGCGGGTGTCCAGATCAATCGCTGCTTGCGTGGGGAACTGAAGGACGAAGGCCTGATCCGATGGATGAACGACCGGTATGCCGCGCAGCGACTTGCGGCACGCCAAATCGCGTAACGACACAGAGAGGAACCTGGTGCAGAATCCAAATCCCGATCCCGCGAAGCACAAAGAAATTTCCATCTGGAATGCCGAGGATTGGCTATATGAAGACTTCGAAGTGGGCAAGCGTGCGCGCTCGATTCGCCGCACGATTTCCGAAGGGGAAAGCATGTTGTTCAATGCTATCGTCCTCGACATGCATCCTTACGTCGCAGATGATGTCTTCGCCAAAGAAGAAGGAGTCTTCAAGAAACGCCTGGTAGCGGGCGCCATGGTATTCAGCCTGGGCCTGGGTCTGATGGCACACAATAACATCCACACTTTCAGCTACGGATATGACAAGTTGCGCTTCATTAAGCCGGTCTTCGTGGGCGACACGATTTACTCGATTCGTACGCAGCTTGACAAATGGCCCAAGTACGCCGAGATGGGGATGGTGAAGGTCTCCTACGAAGTGTTCAAAGTGCCCGGAGAACTGGTTCTTTATTGCGAACATCTACAGACCGTCAAGTATCGAGATGCTGCAAAGTTCCAGGAGAACCTGCATCCGAAGTAAGGTGAATCCGCGATGACGCCAACCATCACGCTCGCCGACCGGTTGAGAAGCTGCTATAGCGGAGCCGTCTATGATGTGTTGAGGGCGAAGGGCTATGTCCAGCAGACGCTCCCACTTTACATTCGACCCCTGAATTTACAGCACAAACTCGCCGGCCCGATTTTCACAATCCAAGGCAAGCGCGACGATTCTTTGGATACTCATCAAAGCCTGCTCAAGTGGTGCGAGCTTTTGTCCAAGGCGCCGGCGAACACAGTGCTCGTCTGTCAGCCCAATGACTACAACCTCACGCACATGGGAGAACTGTCCTCAGAGACGTTGGTCTACAAGAAGGTGCTAGGCTATATCGTGGATGGCGGCTGCCGGGATTCGGCATTTATCGAGGCTTTGGGATTTCCGGTGTTTTGCAAATATTTCACCCCCGTGGATGTAGTCGGCAAATGGGCGGCTACGGCGTTGGGCGAGCCGATTCAGATTGGTGAAGTCACAGTCCGCACCGGCGACTTCGCGCTTGCGGATCTCGACGGAATCGTAATCATTCCGGCGGCGATCGCCTCCGAAGTCGTCCAGCAGACCGAAGAAGTCTTACGCACTGAAAATCTGGTTCGTAAAGCAATTCTGCAGGGGGTTGACCCCGTCGCGGCCTACTTGCAGCACGGGAAATTCTGATGCAACCCGAAGGGAAATCACGGAAGCTGTTGCGCATCCATCGCGACGACAATGTGCTTATTGTTGTCTCCCCGGTACACCCGGGCGACAGAGACTTAGTGGATGGCCACGAACTCGTGTTCACACAAGATATTGCCATCGGGCACAAGGTCGCGGCCCGCGACATCAAGGCGGGAGAAAAAGTGTACAAGTGTGGTGTACCGATTGGCTCTGCAAAAGAGATGATTCCTGCCGGGGCTCACATGCATCTGCATAACCTGAAGAGTGACTACATCGCTACTTACACCCTGGATCAAGATAATGTCTTCGTCAAATAACTCGCCCACACTGCAAGGCTTTCTTCGCTCTGATGGAAGAAAAGGAATCCGAAACTGCATCGTTGTCGCCTACCTCGTGGAATGCGCTCACCACGTAGCCCGCGAGATTGTGGATGCTTTCAAAGGTCAACCCGTGCATCTAATCGGCTTTGGCGGTTGTTATCCCAATGCTTATGCCGACCGGATGATGAACAAGCTGTGCACGCATCCGAATGTCGGCGGTGCGCTGCTGCTCTCCCTGGGATGCGAGAGTTTCAATCGGCATCGCCTCGCGGAAGGGATTGCGAAGACCGGCCGGCCCGTGAGCACCGTGGTGATCCAGCAAAGCGGCGGAACAAGGAAATCCGTCGATGCGGGTACGAAGTGGGTCGAGCAGGCTCTGAAGCAGATTGCGGAAGTGCCGCGAGTCCTATTGCCAGTGAAAGAACTGGTGGTGGGAACTGTGTGCGGCGGTTCCGATGCGACCAGCGGAATCTCCGCTAATCCCGCGGTGGGACGCGCCTTCGACATGCTGGTTAACCAGGGCGCGGCCACGATCTTCGAGGAAACCGGAGAAATGATCGGATTGGAAGAAGTCATGTCCGCCCGAGCGGTCACGCCGGAGCTCGGCCACGAGTTGAAAGCGTCCGTCGAAAAGGCAGCGTTTTACTACAAAAAGATGGGCCATGCCAGTTTTGCTCCCGGAAACGCCGAAGGCGGGCTGACCACCATTGAGGAGAAATCGATCGGAGCGTATTGCAAGAGTGGTGATTCGCAAATCTCGGGGCTAATTAAGCCGGGCGACGTTCCCCGAAAGGGCGGCTTGTATCTGTTGGACGTGGTGCCGGATGGCGAGCCGCGTTTTGGATTCCCCAACATCAATGACAATGCAGAAATTGCGGAACTGATCGCCTGTGGTTCCCATGTAATTCTGTTCACAACGGGACGTGGTTCCGTGGTGGGCTCAGCGATTTCTCCTGTAATCAAGATTTGCGCCAATCCCGAAACCTACGAGCGCATGAGCGATGACATGGACGTTAATGCCGGACGAATCTTGCGTCTGGAAGCCAGCGTGGACGAAGTCGGCAAAGAGATCTATGGCAAGGTATTGGAAATAGCATCGGGTGTGCAGAGTTGTTCTGAGAGCCTCGGACATCAGGAATTTGTGCTCACCTATAAGTCTTTTGAACCTATAGGGCCGGCCTGTCTGCCTATGTAAAGACTGCTTACACAAGTCGGCCGCGGCAGAGTGGGTTTGCGCGAAAGCGAGCAACAAAAAGAATTAGGGACGCTTGCGAACGTCTGCTGGCTGCGTCTTTGCCTGTTCCTTTGCTGTATACAGCGCCTTAGCGGCATCTGCATTATCCGGATCGAGCCTTAACACTTCGCGCAGTTCCACCACTCCATCTTGCAACCGGCCAAGCCGGCATAGTGCGAGCGCATAATTTAACCGGAAGCAGAATCCATTTGTCTCTCCCGGCTGCTTCCAGTTTGCTCCACGCTAAGACAGTCGACCACCATGTCGTAGAGCGCGCCAGCAGATTAGGGCACAACCGAGGGAGAGGAAGGCTTCATGGATGTCGGCTCGCTTCTCATAGCGGACGCGAAGACGGCGAAACTGATTGAGCCAACCAAATGTTCGTTCGATCACCCATCGCCATCGCCCCAGACCGCTGCCGTGTCCGGTGTTGCGTTTGGCAATCATAGGGACAATGTTTCTAAATCGAAGGGCTATTCGGGTCGCGGCGGCGTCATAGCCCCGGTCGCCCAAGACGCACTCAGGGCGATGACGCGGATGTCCTCGCGCTCCTTGCAGTGGTGGGATCGCATCAACGAGCGCGAGCGCTTGCTGCGAGTCGTTTCGGTTGGCCCCCGTGAGTTGAATGGCCAGCGGAATTCCCTGTCCGTCGCAAATCAGATGCCGCTTGCTGCCAAGCTTGGCTCGATCGGTGGGGTTCGGTCCCGTCTGGCGCCCCCAAAAACTGCGCGGACGGAACTGTTATCTACAACTGCCCGCGACCAATCAATCTGCCCAGAGCGCGCTAGCCAGTCTAGCAAAACGAAATGGAGGAGTTGCCAGATACCACGCTCTTGCCAGTCGCGCAGTCGTCGCCAGCAACTCATTCCAGAGCCACAGCCCATCTCTTGCGGCAGCATCTCCCAAGGAATCCCGCTGCGCAGGACAAACACAATGCCCGTAAGACATGCCCTATCCGCCAAGCGAGCCCTTCCGCCGTTGGGCTTCGCTTTGGCGACTGGGATAAACGGTTCGACGAGTTTCCACAACGCGTCAGGCAAAAATTCGACGGTCATAGGACAACTCCTTGCCGTAGAGATGTTCCCAGCCGTTCCGCGGGTTGCTGGAAAGCTGAGGTTTTGTTAGACGTTCTAAGGGCCGGTCATTGATACATAACGATACGTGACCGGCCCTATCTTCTTGCGAGCGTGGTTACTTCTGCGCGCTCTTGGACCTATACCCTAACTGCAGAGGAGGCTGGATCGCTGCTAGGGGGAAGTTAGAGGTAGAGACACCAGTTAACGGTGTCCAATAGGAACCAGGCTCCGCCGCCATCTCCCTCTCCTTGACCATCCGGGCCAAATTGGATGTTGGCAGTGAATTCGCCATTTCCAAACGTCATGATCACATAACCATACTTGTTAGCCGTGATCGAGGTGACATTCAGGGGCGGCGAGAAGCCTCCAGTCTGGGTGATACTGAAGTCCCTCTTCTGCACTCGCACGCCCTGTGGCGTCTGATCTGTTCCTATAAAGAGGTAATCACCGTTAGCCGCCATGGAACAGACGGTTGTGGTGCGCCAGTAAGTGGCAGAGTAATTGTTTTAATTGGAATAACTGTAGTCGTGTCGCTCTCAGAAGTTAACGTGTCCTTTTTTTATAAGCGTGGAGTACGACGGCGGTGCCATCGCTTCCACTGCCAACATCCACGACGTAGATGATGCGACTCACAGTGTTGGTAGCTGCGTCGGTCGTTGGATTACCTTCCATAAGTGCGCTCACTCGGCCGAACGGTCCCAGACTCCCTGAGCCGTAGCAGCCCTTTGTCTCCGGCGTCGAACCGCATACGACCCATGTTAGATCTTGATATCCGGATCCAAAAAAGTAACTGGTGTATAGAGTTGCGTCGGGCGGCGGCGCCGGAACTGATGTAATTTGTGCAGACAACTGGCCTATTCCGCTCGCCGCGAAATTTAGGATCATGGCTGCCAAGACTGACTGGAGGCGAATTGTGAACACTCTATTTCTCCTGTTCTTATTTCTTGGGAGAGTGGGAATTCGAGGAGGAGCGGAGCCGAAATCGTCGCCACATTGTGTTAGCCGTTACGCGGTTTGTCAATATGCAGGAAATTGAGGTAGTGATGCATTTTGAATTTTAATGGCGTCCTTGGGAACGTAACCAATCATAAAATTGCTTGTTTTTTCGCCGGTGTTCCGTGCCACTAATTGGCAACTTCCGCTTAAGTTCGTCTGGGCGCTGGGTAATCCAAGTTACGGCAAGAAAAAACGCGATCCAAAAACCGATGAACATCAGGAAGATTAGCGCGATGTGCTCCCCATGCCAAAGACGATAAACAACAAACGCGAAACCAATTGCCAACGGCGTCGCGAGAACGATGCCGAAAGCTAGCGTAGCAATGTCCTTCTTCATCATGAGGCGATTTGAATCGTCTTACTGTCCAATAATCCCACCAATTCCTCCAAACTCCAAATATGATCCGCAAGGCCAGCTTCCATTGCCGGTGTAACGCGTAAGGTCTGGTGGACGCGGCAAAAATTGTAGTACATGAAATAGAGCGCAACCGAGTGGCAGTGATTGGCAAACGTTTTTGAGAAGGCATTTGTGAGTCGGGTGAAACGGCGCATGGACATACGCATGGTGAGGTTCTGCCGCTCCACAAAGGACGTACTCACGTGCTTCGGATCGGGATTCCCGCTGACAACCTTCATGTCGCAGCCAATGCAACGGGCCGGGGAATAGCGGCGCTGGTCCTCTTCGCTCGGAGCGCCGAAAATCTTCTGAAGCTGCGCGTAATCAACCTCCGCTCCAAAGGCATCTTCCACCGCATCAAGGTACACCCGGCTGGTTTCCTAAGGGAATTTCCAATGGTAGTGCTCCGAAAAGGAAAGTAAAGAAGAACGCACACAAACCGAAGGCACTAGAAACCGCAAGAGTAGCTGAGCCGAAAGGAAAGGCTGCCAAGAAGAAGGCCCGGCCGAAAAGCCAAAGCAATAAGATGGGGCCTGCAATCGCCACGATTGACCGTCCATCGCCCGAAAAGAAAGACCGGAAGCAAAAAAGCCCAGACTCTAAACGGATTATAGATATGATGCTAGCCAAGCCTGGAGCCGAGTTTGGACTGGATGAGATTGCAAAACACACTGGCATCGCTACGAAAACTCTCGGCTTGCTGGTTAGCAATCTGAGTCGAGGCAAGAACCCCAAAATCGAAAAAACTTCCAGCGGAAAGCATCGGGCCATTGGCGTGAGCAAGAAGGCTGCGGCTTAGACTTTCTTGCGTTTGCTCCAACGGGACCGCGCAGCCTTCAACGCAACTTGGCTGCGTTCCTCGGCGGTCATCGTCACGAGACGGCGCTTGCCACCCTTTTTGCCGCCCTTCCGCCCCATTTCCGCCATTACCTGTGAAACGACGGAACGGCTAGGTTTTGCTACCAGCGGACCGCCAATTGCCTGTTCAACCACCCTAAGAGCGTTCTGGGCATCATCGAGTTTGCTTGTCCGCTTTGGCATACCTCCATCATGCCACGGATTGCGGACCGACGCGAGTACCCCTAGAATTCAAAATGCATCACTACCGAAATTGACATATGCAGGAAATTGCGGAGCTGTCTGGAGGTTGTGCTCGGATAACCTTTACCTCTGCTACATAGCTGAGATAACTCCCACACGAACCCAGGTGATGCAACTCTATGGGAGCCTTACAGGGCGAACTTGCCAGTTTTCCAGGTTGGTTTTGCTAGATTGGTTTGCCGCGGAAGAAGTAGATGAGTTCGATGATCAGGATGATGACGACCATTAATTCGAGGACGAAGGCGCGGCTCTGATTGAATTGGTCCACCATGAAGCGGTAGAGCTCTTCGGCAGTTTCCAGTTTTTGCTGGACGAGGTCTTTGTAGTCGGGCACGCCGACTTTTGAGGCGGCGAGTTTGTAGAGGCGGGCGGAGAACATGTCGCTGAGGAACTTGATGGCATTGTCGGCGCGCTCGGTGAGTTCGCTCACATCGAGCAGCACGGTGTGGAGTTTGGAAGCGGCGCCCGCCGTCCGCCAGCGATACCAGAGGCCGTGGCCTCCGCGATCGAGAAAGTCGTAGACCTTTTCGAGTTCGGTGGTGAGCAGGTCGTCGTAGTGGCGGAACTCGAGCAGCTGCGAGTTTGCGTATTGCAGCAACTGGATGGCAGTTTCGGCGCCCAGCGGGTCGTCGTAGATGAAAGCCGCGTTCCAGCCGATGACAGCCAGATCGTTGGGGTAGTACGAGATGCGCGATTGCAGAATCTCCTGGCGTTCGCCATCGGAGAGCGTCTGGGTTTCGCCGCGCACCACCTGGGAGATGCAGTTGCCTTGGGAAGCGAGGAGCTCGGTGGCGGACGGGGACCCGGCGATCTCGCGCAGGTGAAAGATAAAGTAGTCTTCCTTCAGCCATTCCGTGTTGTCGGGTTTGACGCTATAGGGTTTGACCAGCGCGGGAGCGGCACGCTCCAGTTTCTGTTTGACGATGCGAGTGGCCAGGCTTTCGAAGTTGGTGTCCCAAACCCACCGGCTGGAGAGCTGGATCAGCTTGTCCCAGTCGCCGGAGAAAGGGAGTTCGAAGACTACGCTGATTACTCCGTAGTCGAAGTACTTGATGTCGCCCTGCAGACGCTCACCGCTTTCAAGCACGAGCGGTTCGAGAACCTCTTCGATCGGAGGACGCTGATACCGGACGTAGCCCGGGGCGATGTGTTTGAAGCTGGCGTCGGCGGTGCGTGCGCCAAGGATTTGGCGAAGTTCGTCGAGTCGAATCTCTTCGCAAACGTCGAACTGAATCAGCACCAGCACGGAGCCGCAGAGGGGCGCATCGGGTGGCTTGGCGGCGACCAGAGTAGGCAAAGCCTCGGCTGGGACTTTGCCGATGGTGGGGGCGGCGGTGGTAGTTTCGAGGTCCATGACGTTTGCTGGCCGGGACTCCGCGATTCTCACGGCTCCTGCATCCATAACTTCAAGGATCCAGGACTTATGCAGCGCCTAGCAGGAAAAACGTCCTAAGGACAAAACGTCGCCGGGGCTGAAGCCCGGCTCTCTTGCCGGGGCTTTGCGCGGCGCTGAAGCGACGCTCTTCCACGGGTACTTTCTCTTCCGAGGTACCTTCTCCTCCACGTACTCTCCCGAGGAACAAATCTACCCGGTGCCAGTCCTATTGTCCCAGAAGACAAGGAATCTGGCGAGGGGCGGGAATTAGCGGTCAGCCATAGAGCTAATCTAAATCCCTACGGGTCAGCGTCTTCTGGACAATTCCCATAATAGCGCTCCGCCTGCAGCAAGCGCTGCTAACCCCAGTCCGGCACGTTTCATCGATAGGAACACGTCGGCTTTCCTGCGGCGGGTGCGGGCTGACTCTGGATAAGGATAAGAGCCGGTCGAACCGTTGTTGTTGAGCGCCATTTGCACGACTTCGGCCAGATGGAGGGCATGGCGCGGAGAGCCCTGGGCGATCTGTTCGCGGCAACTGAAGCCGTCGGCAATGATGAGCCAGTCTGCAGGGGCCTGGCGGACAGCTGGCATGAGCTCGAGTTCGCCGATGGTGATGGAGATATTGTATTTGTCGGCTTCGAAACCGAAGGAGCCGGCCATGCCGCAGCAGCCGGGGGCGGGGCTTTGGAAGTCGACGCCGAGGCGGCGCAGGACAGCCTCTTCGGCAGTCATCTTCATCAGCGATTTCTGGTGGCAGTGGCCGTGGAGGAGCGCCTTGCGATCAAGCCGCGGCAGGGGAAAATCTTTGGCGTGGATTTCGAGAAATTCACTGAGCAGAAAAGTCTGGCGCGATAAGGCCTTCGCGCGTTCGTCGTGCGGGAAGAGATTGATGAGTTCGTCACGGAATACGGCGACGCAACTCGGCTCGAGGCCGACAATGGGGATACCGGCTTCGATTTCTGGCGTTAGTTCGTCGAGGATCCGGAGCAAGAGTGACTGGGCGCGGTCGAGCATACCGTGGTCGTAGAGGGGGCGGCCGCAGCAGAGGTTGGCCCTGGGGACGATGACCTGAAAGCCGCCGGCTTCGAGGACATCGACGGCGGCCTTGGCAGTGGCCGGGTGAATGTAGTTATTGAAGGTGTCGGGCCAAAGAAGGACGCGGCGGGCAGCCTCGGGGGCAAAAGCCCCGATCTGTTGCGAGCTATACGGCACGACTGAAGTCGTGCCCTTCCCGTTCGTTCCGGCCACTGAGGTTGCAGAATAATTTCTTGGGTGCGTCTTCTGAAACCAACCTTTGAAGGTTTCGGGGGCGAAGGCTGGAATCGAACGCTGGCTGGGGATTCCGGCTACGAGCTTTGAGATGTCGCGCAGGTAGGGAAGTTGCGTGGCTAAGTTGACGAGGCCTGGGGCATGCGATGCGAGACGCGCCCAAAGATCAACCTCGCCGAATGTGTATGCGCTCCGCGGGCGCATGCGACCTTCGTAGTAGTGAGAGAGAAATTCAGACTTATACGTGGCAACGTCGACGCCGACGGGGCAGTCACTCTTGCATCCCTTGCAGGCGAGGCAGAGGTCGAGCGAGTCTTTCACTTCTTCGCTGCGCCAACGGTCACGGATTACATCACCTTGAGTCATTTCCCAAAGGAGGTGAGCGCGGCCGCGCGTGGAGTGCTCTTCTTCGTGGGTGGCGCGATAGCTGGGGCACATCAGCCCGCCCTCTTCGCGGCGGCATTTGCCTACGCCCACACAGCGCAGAGTGGCTTCGGCGAGGCTCCCGTGGTCGGCGGCGAATTTGAAATTTGTTTTCGGTTGCCACGGAGAATAAGTTGCGCCGAGGCGGAGATTTTCATCGAGCTTGTAAGGTTCGATCAACTTGCCGGGATTCATCCTCCAGGCTGGATCCCACGACGATTTGAATTCGCGGAAGGCCTGGATCAACTCAGGGCCAAACATCTTCGAGAGCAACTCGCCGCGGGCCTGGCCGTCGCCGTGCTCGCCCGAGATAGAGCCACCGTAGGAGACGACAAGGTCGGCGGCCTCTTCCATAAATTTGCGAAATTTGGCGATTCCATCTTTCGATTGCAGATCGAAGTTGATGCGGGTGTGCACACAGCCGTGGCCAAAGTGGCCGTACAGCGAGCCTTTATAGTCGAAGGCGGCAAACATTTTGCGCAGATCGCGAAGATAGCCGCCGAGTTTCTCGGGCGCGACTGAGGCGTCTTCCCAACCTTCCCAGTGGATGGCTTCGCCGGAGATGTGCGAGGTGACCCCGAGAGCCGATTCGCGAACGTCCCAGACGCACTTGGTTTGTTGTTTGTCGGTATAGAGCCGCATTTGGGGAGGGCTCGCGCTCTTGCCCAGCGATTGCATCAGGGCACGGGCCTGAGATTCGGCTGCCGGAGCGGTGTCCGCTCCGAATTCCACCATCAGCCACCCTCCACCGTCGGGCAATAACCCCAGGCCTTCGGAGTTGATGCCCTTGGCGCGTGTGTAGGCGACGAGAAGATCGTCAAAACCTTCGAGGCCGATCGGCTTGTGAGCCATAACTTCTGGCACATGGTCGGCGCTCTGATAAATGTCGGGATAGGCGAGAACCAACAGCACGCGTTCAGGCGGACTCTTCACCAGCCGGCAAGTGGCTTCAAGAATCGTGACGCAGGTGCCTTCGGAGCCGACGAGCGCGCGGGCCACGTGGAAGCCATTTTCGGGCAGAAGGTGGTTCAGGTTATAGCCGGAGACGCGGCGCGGAATATTGGGGAAGCGCTGGCGAACGAGATCGCCGTAACCGCTTGCGATAGCCCGGAGATTGCCGTAGATTTCGCCGCGACGCCCGCCGGCTTCGCAGATGCATTCGAGTTCCGCGGCAGACGTAGCCCCGACTTTCATGCGCGTGCCGTCGTAGGTGAGGACTTCGAGCGACTCGATGTTGTCGTCGGTCTTGCCGGCCATGACCGAGTGGACGCCGCAGGAGTTATTGCCGATCATGCCTCCGAGCGTGCAGCGGTCGTGAGTAGCGGGATCGGGCGCGAAGGTGAGGCGATGCTTTTCAGCGGCGGCGCGAAGGCTGTCGAGGATGACTCCGGGCTGGACGCGGGCAATGCCCCGGGCGGGATCAATTTCAAGAATCTTCGCCATGTACCTGGAAAAATCGAGGACGATGGCAACGTTGCAGCATTGACCAGCGAGAGAAGTGCCGGCGCCGCGGCAGAGCAAAGGCGCGCCGAAGTCGCGGCAGAGGGCAACTGTGGCCAGAACGTCATCGGCATCGCGAGGCAGTACCACGCCAATTGGAACCTGGCGGTAGTTGGAGCCATCGGTGGCATAGAGTGCCCGGGCGCTGCGGTCGAAACGGACTTCGCCGCTAATCTGGGTGCGCAGAGCTTCGGCCAGGCCTGCAGCGTCAACGGAATCCGCACTTGCGGCCGGCACACGAAGAGGATGGGACTCCTCCTGGATCGTGATGAGCGGCGACGACGGATCGGACGAGGACATGAAAGTCTGGCCCCTAGCTTACAACTTTGGTTGGGAGTTTCGATCGAGAATCGATGCTAACGCCAGGCGCGAGTGGCGTAGTCGGTCATGGTGAGTCCCAGTAACAGAAGCAGGAAGAACAACACTGCGATCACGACCAGCTTGGTTAGCTTTTCACTCGCGTGCCAGACATGCATGAAGAAGAGAGCCACGAGAGTTGCTTTCAGCGTGGCGATGCCTAAGGCGACTGCAGCATTGAACCGGCCTAGTTCGATGAAGGCGGCCTTGTAAGTGATGTAAGTACAAGCCAGCAAAGTAATCCAGATGCCGAAATACATTTTCAAGGGCGATTTTGTTGATGCTGCTGAATGTCCAGACATGCAATCCTCACGGGTGACGGTCGATCAGATAGAGCAAGGGAAACAGGTAAATCCAGACGATGTCGACGAAGTGCCAATACAGGCCGCCGATTTCAACTGGAGTGTGCCACTCGGGGGTGAAGCGACCCTTCCAGGCCGTATATAGAAGCCACGTAAAGATACCCAGGCCGATGATCATATGCAGCGCGTGCAGGCCCGTCATCACGAAGTAAAGAGAGAAGAAAATCTCCGCGTGTTGGGGGTTGGCATACTCCCCGGGGCGTCCGGGGAGGGGGACGTGTTCAAAACTGAAGGAAGCACCGGGAACATGATGCTCTTCGAACTTGTCTTTGTATTCCTTGCCCTTGATACCAAGAAATGCCAGGCCGAGGAGCATGGTAATCACGAGCATGACAAGCAGCAGTGTGCGACGGGCCGTCTGCGCGGCCCAGACGGCGAGGACCACGGTCAAACTGCTGCAGATGAGGACGGCTGTGTTGGTGGCGCCCAGAGTTGCATCGATGGATTTGCTGGCGGCTCCGAAGTCCCCGAAATACCAGCGGCGGTAAATCAGGTAGGCGCAGAATAGGCCACCGAAGAACATGACTTCGGTGCCCAGGAATACCCACATGCCCAGGCTGGAAGCATCGCGCTGCTGCTCGACGTCCGCGAAGTGATGCAGGAGTTCCGGGCGGTGTTCCTCTTCGTGGTGAAGTTCAACGACGGTGCTATCGGGCAACGGGGACCTCCTGTGTATGCGGGGGCGCGTCCAGTTCGTCGTAGTTGTAGGCCTCCCAGGTCACGACGGGCTCTTCCTCGAAGTTGAAGGTCGGCGGCGGGGAGGCGGTTTTCCATTCGAGCCCGGCGGCGTTCCACGGATTGTCCGATGCGGGCTTGCCGTAGCGCATCGACCACAAAAAATAAATCATAGGCAACAGATAACCCACGCCGAGCACGGTTGCGCCCGCGGTCGAGAGAACGTTCAGAACCTGGAATTCGGGCATGTGGCTGTAATCGTAGTAGCGGCGCGGCATGCCCATGTAGCCGAGCAGGAATTGCGGGAAGAAGGTGAGATTGAAGCCGATGAAAACGATCAGGGCGGCGAGGCGGGCCCAGCCCTCGGGATACAACTTGCCGGAAATCTTGGGCCACCAGAAATGCATTCCGCCGAGATAGCCCATCACCGCGCCTCCGACCATGATGTAGTGAAAGTGGGCGACAATGAAATAAGTGTCGGTGACATGCACGTTGATACCGAGCGCCGCCAGGAATAGTCCCGTGAGTCCGCCGACGGTGAACAGTCCGAGGAAGCCAAAGGCGTAGAGCATGGGCGCATCGTAATGGATGGAGCCCTTGTAGAGAGTTGCCGTCCAGTTGAAGACTTTTATGGCGGAGGGTACGGCGACCGCATAGCTCAGCAAGGAGAACACCAAAGCGGCATAAACCGACATTCCCGCCACAAACATGTGATGAGCCCACACCAGGAAGCCGAATACCGCGATGGCAATGGATGAAAATGCGACGAAGCTGTATCCAAAGATCCGCTTGCGTGAGAAGCAAGCGATGATTTCGGTAACGACGCCCATCGACGGCAAAATCATGATGTAGACGGCGGGATGGGAATAGAACCAGAACAGATGCTGAAACAGGATGGGATCGCCGCCGAGTTTGGGATCGAAGATGCCAAGATGAAGTGCCCGCTCGCACGCGACCAGCACAATTGTGACAGCGATCACCGGCGTACCAAGAAGCTGAATGATGCTCGTGGCGTAGTGTGCCCAGATGAACAGCGGCAGGCGCGACCAGGTCATGCCCGGAGCGCGCATGCGGTGGATGGTGACGACGAAGTTCAGGCCGGTGAGAATGGAGGAGAATCCGGCGACGAAGATGGCGAGTCCAGCCTCGACGATTTTCGTGTTGGTGAAGTTAGTGCTGAAGGGAGCGTAAAAGGTCCATCCGGTATCGACGCCGCCGGTCAGCATGCAGTGCAACATCATCATGCCGCCGATGATGTAGAGGTACCAGCTCAGCAAGTTGATGCGGGGGAAGGCGAGATCTTTCGCGCCGATCATCATGGGCACGAGAAAATTTCCGAGCACCGCGGGAATGGAGGGAATCAGGAAGAAAAAGACCATTACCATTCCATGCATGGTGAAGAGCTTGTTGTAGGTATCAGCCTGAACGAGATCGCCCGCGGGAGTGAGCAACTCGAGGCGGATGAGAAGCGCGAAAAAACCGCCGATGAAGAAGAAGAATGTGATCGAAACAAGATAGAGAAGGGCAATGCGCTTATGGTCGGTAGTGAGCAGCCACGACCACACTCCGTATTCCTTGTTCAAGTAGTTTTCGCGTTCGACGATTTGAGGGATCGCAATCTCCATGCTTATTGCACCTGACTTCCATTGGGTGGGATCTTGGCCTGAACGTTGTTTTCGATGGGGCGGCGGGGCACGGCGCCACTGGCGCTGGTTTTGACGCCGTCGGCCGGCTTGCTTGCCGAGATTGCCTTGATGTAGGCGACCAGAGCATTGACCTGTTCTTCGGTGACTAAGCCTTGAAAGGTTGGCATGATGGGCTGGAAACCCTTCACACGTTTTGCGCCGGGATCGAGGATGCACTCGCGAAGATAGTTTTCGTCGGCTGTGACGGTTCGTCCATCTTCGAGTTGAACTGGCTTGCCAAAAACTCCCTGCAGGTTGGGGCCGCGGCCTTGTGCGTCGCTGCGATGACAGGTGACGCAGCCGAGTTCGCCGAAGACCTTCTCGCCGGTCGCCGAGAGCGGGCCGGTCGAACCGCCATTGATCCACGCTTCATACTGAGCGGGTTCCTGGACCACGATGTCGCCGACCATACCGGAGTGCTGGGTGCCGCAATATTCAGCGCAGAACAAGTGATAGACGCCGGGCTTCGTAGCGCGGAACCATTCCACCGTGTAGCGGCCGGGCACAACGTCCTGCTTGATGCGGAAAGCGGGAATGTAGAAGCTGTGAATCACGTCCTGCGAGGTCATGATCAATTTGACGTCACGGCCGACCGGGACGTGCAGTTCGTTGATTTCGCGCTGGCCTTCGGCATGCTCGACCTTCCACATCCACTGCTTAGCCACGACATAAACTTCGGCTGCGTCGTCGGGCGGAGTACGTTCTTTGAAGTACACCACTGCGCCCCAGACAAAGATGACCATGAAGATGAAGAAAGGGATCGCGCTCCAGGTGATTTCGAGCGGAATGGAACCTTCGATCTGCTCGGCGCGAACCCCGGGACGGTGGCGAAAGCGGGCGGCGAAATAGATGAGGCAGACGAAGATCAGCAATGTCATCATCCCGGTGACCACAAGCAGGAATATGTAGAGAGCATCCACGCGGTGCGCCATGGTGGAGGCTTGCTGCGGCCATAACGGAAAATTATTGAGCATACCGTGTCTTGGGTCCGGTGTTCCGCGTTGCCGCTTTGCGGGATAACGCTTTCTGGGTTGCTGAGCGATCGAGCCGCCACAGTACAAAAATTAAACCGCCGAGAAGCAGAATCGTCGCTGCGGCCGCGAGGCGCAGAATGTTCGCGACGATGGCGCCATATTTTCCGGTTTCCGGATTGTAGTGATAGCAATAGAGCAAGACCGCATCGACGGCGTTGCCGATTTTGCCTTGCGAAGCCTCTACCAGGCCCATGCGCAAATCTTTGGGCGGAAAATCAACGCCGTAGAAATAGCGCGAGATGCGGCCTTGAGGCGTGAGCACCATGATGGCGGTGGCGTGCGCGTATTGATTGGTTTTGGCGTCGTACTGATACTGGAATCCGACGGCTTTGGTAAGCGCGTTAATGGAATCCGGCTGGCCGGTGAGGAAGTGCCATCCGGCGGCGGCATGGGGGCGGCCGTAACGGCCCACGTAGTCCTTCTTCTTGGTGGCGGCCATTTCGGGAGTTTCGCGCGGATCGAAGCTCACGGTGATTACGTCGAACTGGTTGCCCACATCGAACTTTACGAGGCGCATGGCGCTGGCAAGGCCGGCCAGAGCTTCACCACAAAGCATGGTGCAGTTGTAATAAACCAGATTGAGGATCAGCGGCTTGCGGCCGAAGTAATCGCCGAGTTTTACGGTCGCGCCAGTGTCGTCGCGGAAGGTGAGGCCGGGCGGGACCTGAGCGTCGAGATGCTGCTCGATGCCGACGTTTTCGAGTCGCGGAGGGCGCGTATTCGCGGGAGGGGACATCACTCCATTGTTCATCTGCGCCGCAGCGGAAACCACGAGCAACTCGACAATAAGCACAAGGACCGTGGCGGAAATCGAATTGTTTTTCTTACAGCTCACTTCTTTTCACCTTGGCGGATAGCCGTCGTCTTGTTTAGTTCCTTCCTGCTTGCTCCGGAATGCGAGTTGGAATCGCTGGTTGCGCCTGGGGGGCGCACCGGCAGCCCTCGTTGGACGATCAAAGCCATGGCTCGTTCGATCGGGATGCGCACGGTGCCAGCTTTTTCATCAACCCACCCGTAGCTGTAGAGCGTTTGTTCCTCGTTAATGAGGATGCCGTTCAGTTGGCCGCGCTCGTCTTCCTCAAGTTTTGGGTTCGGAAAAACGGACTGTGGATATCCGGGGGCGACGTGTCGCGTATCCGTAGGGACGTTGGTGACCAGCGGATTCACCGCAGGCTGCGTGGCTTTCTCGCGACGGTCAAGGTAGACGTAGAAACCCCGGAGACCAAAAAGACAAAGCACCGTCGCCACCACCAGTGTAAGCAGGAAATAGAAAATCCTGGAAGCCTGCAAATCCCGGTGCTCGTAGCTCCCGTGGCCGTTCGTGCTTTCGTGTTTGGTGGTCTCGTTACTCATCCCTTGCTTTCACTAGCGACCCGATTCCTCTTTGATCATGTGTTTAGTGATGTGCCGGTTGCAAAACCTCGTGGGCATCCTGGTCATAAGCCGGCAGTAGCGGCAGCGAAGACAGGTTGCGAAAGAAATACCAAAGCCAGATTCCGCCGATCGCAATGGGAACAACGATATCCGCGAAGGTAAGGACGAAGGTGTTGGAAAAATTAGGCTCGACGATCCAGAACAGATCGAGGTAGCGCATCAGCATCAGCCAGACGGCAAGCCAAACCAATTTTCGAATGTCGCGCTTGAAGGAGCGCGAGAGCAACATCGCAAAAGGGATGGCGAAGTGAAACAGCACGAGAATCAGCCCAACCCAACCCCATCCCCCACTCAGGCGCTTGAGATAAAAAGTGATCTCTGAAGGCAGGTTGCCCGCCCAGATGATGAGCCACTGCGAGAACGAGAAGTAGGCCCAAACCATGATGAAGGTCAGCATCCACTTTCCGTGATCGTGGACAAAGTCGGGCCTCAACATTTCCGACATCGGTTTGTAGTTGAAAAGAATGCGCTCGACCACTACCGCAAAGCACATGGCTGAGAGCATCTCGCCGATGAGGATGATCAACCCAAAGATGGTGGAAATCCAGCTGGGGTCGAGCGACATCAGCCAATCGATGGAGGCGAAAGCAATCGTGAAGGCATAGAGGATGAGGCCGGGGCCACTGACCGCCTTGAAGCGTTGCGTGTTATCAGGGGTGTCGGGGCGGTCGGTCTGTTTCGACCATTTCGACAAAAGCAACGAGAGCAGGTTCCATATCGCGAAATAAAGTACGGCGCGAATGATGAAGCCAGTCACGGTGAGGTAGCTTTGCGTGATCTGTTCGAGATGCTGCCGGAGATGCTTGTCTTCGATATTGCTGAGGGGCTGCGCCCAAATGTAGAGGCGGCGAATCCCGAAAATTACTGGAATAAAGAGGACCGCCAGCAGTGGCAGCGTGCGCATGGCTGCACCGAGGATCCGACGAATCACCGTGCCCCAGCCGCCGCCGGTGAGATGGCGGATCATGACAATCGCCATGGAGCCGAGGGCGATGCCCAGCCAGCACATGAAGCCCAGCAAATAGGCGCGATAGAACTCGTCGGGGTGGATGAAGGCGAGCACCACGGCAATCACGCCGAAGACCACGCCGATTACGAGCGACCGCTGAGAGATCTTTCTTACGACCTCAGGCGCCGTCAAATCGAGATGGGGAGGCGCGGCGCTCATTTGCGTTCCTCCGGCGGCAAGGTTGGGGTGGAGTCGATCACCGGTAAAGTCGCACCCGAACCCGGCTGGCCGCGAAACTTTGGTGGCTCCGAGGGGAATGGCTGGCCCGTGGGGACATCAGCCTTGACTGCATTCTGACTGAGCTGCAGGGCGCGGATGTAGGCAACGATGTTCCAGCGGTCTTGCGGGGAAATCTGCGAGGCGTAATCGGACATGATGCCAAAGCCGTTGCTGATCACATCGTAGAAATAACCGAGCGGGGCTTTCTGCAATCGCGGAATGTGATAAGACGGCGGCTTGCGCGAGAAGCCGCGCGAAGGCACGAAGCCATTGCCGTCGCCGAGGTGCGAATGGCACGGAGAGCAATAAATGTTGAAGCGCTCGCGTCCGCGTTCGAGAACTTCTTTGGTCACGGGAAACGGCATGTAGTCGCCGGGGTTGCTGCCGATTTTGCCCGTATAGAAATAACTATCCTCGTGCAGCTCTCCGCGGGCGACAGTGCCTTCGACGGGTGGACGCTCGGAGCGCTGGTCGGCAAAAAAGTCGCTGTGGGAAAGCGGATTCTGCTTCGGCTGCATGTGCATATCGAGGCGGCAAGCGGAGAGAGTGGCGATTGCTGTCAGCAGGAGCACGGGTGTCAGAAAATCTGCTTGAAACTTCCGTGGAATCCCACTCCTGCGGAAAGAACGCGCAAGAATGGAGCGCCCATCGCTGGGTGAGAACGCCGATATTTTGCGAAGATGCACCATCTAGCTGGGCACCTCCGAAATGGAACGCGGCTGCAGGCCTTGCAGAAAATCCCGGGTGCCCGCGGGATCGTACTTTTCGTCGGAGGAAAACACGATCAGGAAGAAGCGATCCTTCGATGCCATCGCAAAGCGCGGCACGTTGAAGACGGGATGATAGGGCATGGGCAAGCGGTTAAGAGCCAACATGCCGAACAGTGCGGAGATGCCGCCGAATAAAACGGTCATTTCAAAAGTGATGGGGATGAAGGCCGGCCACGAGTGATAGGGCCGTCCTCCGACATTGATGGGATAGGCGATGACCGAGCACCACCACTCCAAGAGATAGCCGGAGACGCCGCCGATAATTCCGCCGATCAGAACCACGAGCGGAACTTCATCATGATGGAAGCCGATCTCCTCGGCGAGGCCTTCAATGGGAAATGGGCTATAGGCATCGATCTTCTTGTAGCCTGCCTGGTAGGTACGGCGCGCGGCCTCGAGCAAAGCCGTGGGCGTATCGAACTCCGCCATGATGCCGTAGATCGGATCACGTTTCACTTACTCAGCCGCCTCCGACGCTTTTCCTTCCGCCTGCGGCAGAAGAGTGCGTATCTCGAAGATGGAAATCATGGGCAGCAAGCGGCAGAACAGGAACATGCAGGCCAGGAAAAAACCGATGGTGCCAATGAAGGTCATGAAATCCCACCGCGTGGGGTAGTACATGCCCCACGACGAATTCAGGAAGTCGCGGGACAGGCTGACTACGACAATGATGAATCGCTCAAGCCACATGCCGACCAAGATCACGGCGGAAATCAGGAACAGGGCCACGGGGCTGGTGCGCAGCTTGCGGATCCAGAGCACTTGCGGAATAAAAATGTTGCACGCCAGCAGCGACAAATACCAGGGGGCATAGGGGCCATGCAGGCGATTCCACAGGGTGAAAGCGTCGTAGCGATCTCCGCTGTACCAGCCCATGAAGGCCTCGATGCCGTAGCCGTAGGCGACGATTAATCCGGTAGCGAGCATTACCTTGGCCGAGTTCTGCAGATGTCGCTCGGTGATGAAATCTTCGAGGCCGTAGATTTTGCGAATTGGAATCGCCAGCATCAGCACCATGGCAAAGCCGGAGTAAATGGCGCCGGCAACGAAGTAGGGCGGGAAGATGGTTGTATGCCAGCCGGGAACGATGCCGATCGCGAAATCGAAGCTGACGACGGTGTGGACCGAGAGGACCAGCGGAGTGGCCAATCCGGCGAGCAGCAGGTACGCAGTTTCGTAGCGATGCCAGTGGCGAGCCGATCCGCGCCAGCCCATGGCCAGCATGCCATAGATCATGCGAATCCAAGGTTTGTCTGAGCGGTCACGCAGCGTGCCGAAATCGGGGATCAGGCCCATGAACCAGAACAGAGCTGAGATTGTGGCGTAGGTGGAGACGGCAAACACGTCCCACATGAGAGGACTGCGAAATTGCGGCCACACGCCCATTGTGCTGGGATAAGGAAACAGCCAGTAGGCGAGCCACGGACGCCCGACGTGAAGCAGCGGGTAAAGACCGGCGCAGGCCACGGCGAAAAGCGTCATCGCTTCCGCGAAGCGGTTGATTGAGTTACGCCACTCTTGCCGGAGCAAAAGCAAAATGGCGGAGATCAGCGTTCCAGCGTGGCCGATCCCAATCCACCACACGAAGTTGACGATGGCGAAACCCCAGCCGATGGGGATGGTCACGCCCCAGATTCCGATGCCTTTCAGGAAGAGATAACCGATGGCGTAGAGCATCATCATCGTGAGCATGAAACAAACACCGAAGCCCAGGAACCATCCATTCGAGGCCGGCCGGGTGAGAACGATGGAACTGATCTTGTCGGTGACGGAGGCGAAGGTGTGACCTGGCTCGATTACGGGTGCCTGCTGAGTCTCGACCGTCATTTTGTATTGCTCGTCCATGATTGCCATCGGGGGCTAAAGCCCCTGTCTATAAATCGGCCTTAACGGCGCGCCTTCAGGCGCGCCCTTTCAAATCCGAGTCGCAAATCCTTTCAAATCCAGTTCGCAAATCCCATTTACAAATCCAACTTGCGCGAGGAATCCGCTCACGACTTCAACTCCGGGTTGGGATTACGGACTTCCGCCAGATAAGTAGTGCGGGGCCGGGTTCCCAACTCACCCAACAAGCTATAGTTGCGCGATTGCGCCTTCAATTTCGAAACTTTGCTGTCCGGATCGTTGATATTGCCGAAGATGATCGCATTTGCAGGACAGGATTGCTGGCATGCGGTTTGCAACTCGCCGTCTTTAATCTTGATTTCTTTGTCTTCGCGCACGGAAGCGGTTTCGGCATCGATGCGGTGCTCGGTGATGCGCTGAATGCAGTACGAACATTTCTCCATTACGCCGCGGCTGCGGATGCTGACATCGGGATTGCGCATCATCTTGTATTGCGGCGTCTCCCAATCCTGGAAGAGGAAGAAGTTGAAGCGGCGCACCTTATAGGGACAGTTGTTCGAGCAATAGCGCGTGCCCACGCAGCGGTTGTAAACCATATCGTTGAGGCCTTCGCTGGAGTGGTTGGTCGCGCCCACGGGGCAGACCAATTCGCAGGGCGCATCTTCGCATTGCATGCAGGGCACGGGCTGGAAAAATGCTTTGGGATTGTCCCGGTCGCCCTGGTAGTAGGCGTCGATGCGAATCCAGTGCATGTGCCGGCCCAGCTCAGTTTGCTCTTTGCCAACGACTGCGATGTTGTTCTCCGACTGGCAGGCCAGCACGCAGTTGTTGCAGCCGACGCAGGAGTTCAGATCGATGGCCATGCCCCAGGCATAAGCTTCGTCTTTGTAGTCGTAGGGTTTGTAAAGCGTGAGGCCGGGAGTGGCGTCCTCATTTTGTTCTCTGGCGAAATTAGGATCTTTGCGATATTCCTCGAGCGTGGCTTCGCGGACCAGCGGGCGATGAGCGCCATCGGGCGTGTCCATGCTCTGCATGCCCTGGGTTGAGGCCAGCTTGTAGGTGTCTCCCGTCTTGCGGATTTGCACGCCGCTGCCGAACCAGGGCGCGGTGCTGGTGCGAAGTTGATAAGCATCGAAGCCGGTGCCGGTGCCGACGCGGCCGGCGCGGGTGCGGCCGTAACCGAGGAATACGGTGATGGAATTGTCGGGATGGCCTGCCTGTATCCACGCTGCGCCTTTGACTTTCTTTCCGTTCAGCTCAAGTTCGACCACGTCTTTCGAGGCAATCTGCAGCCGCTCCCCCATCTTCGGGCCGATGAGGATGGCGTTATCCCAGGTGAGCTTGGTCATCGGCTTGGGGAGTTCCTGCAGCCAGCCGTTGTTCGAGAATTGTCCGTCGTAGATGGTCGGATCGCGGCGGATGTTGAGATCGATAGTATTGGGGTCGGCCCAGCCAGCAGAGGTCTCTGCTAGCTTCGCCGTTACCGCTTTTGGAGCGTACGCTGTCCCTTCAATCCAGCCGTCGTGCAGCGACTTACGCCAGAACTGTTCGAAGTCGGCGCCGGTATGCTGCTTCTGCCAGTAGGCGCGGACCAGATCGTAGCCTGTAGCATCAGCTTGACCCGAGAGCAATGCAACGAATTCCAACGTGCTTTTACCGTTATAAAGAGGAGCAATCAGCGGCTGAATGATGCTGACGGTACCGTCGTAGGCTCGGGCATCACCCCATGATTCAAGCTCATGGGTCGCAGGGACGTGCCAGTGACAAAGTTCAGCGGTTTCGTTTTGATAGAGGCCGTGATGGACGCGAAGCGGAACTTTGTTGCTCTTGAGGAGATTCGCGAAATCAAGATCAGCGGGCGCGTCGTACGCCGGATTCCCGTCAAGAGTAATCAGCAGATCGACTTTGCCAGCCTCCATGTCGGCGGCGAGCTCTTTGATCGATTCGGTCTGGTTGACCGGATTCGCGTCGACGGGATCGGTGTAGAAAACGGTTTTGCCGACGTTGCCCAGGGTCAGGTTCGTGTAATGAGCGACTGCGTGGACCGCTGGAGGTTGATGATCGCCAACGATAACGACGCTCCGACCACCGGCCTTGCGCAGATCATCGGCAATCGCATTCGCGCGCTGGAGTTCCGCCTCCATCGCAGGAGAAGGCTGAGTGGGCACGCCGCCGAGTTGAGCGAGTCCTGGCGCGAACATCATGCGCATGAAACTTAGAGCGTCGCCTGCTCGAATCGGAATGCGATGATCGGCCTTCGCACCGGTTGAAGTGGGCGTGCTCTCGATCACATACAGCCGGTTCATCTTGCCATCCGGATTGCGGCGCTCGGCGAAGTCGCGAATGTAGCGGACATTTCCCGGAAATCCCGCATAAAGAAAGTCGGCGTCGAGCGAGACACTTACGTCGGCCTTTTCAAAATCGTAGCGCGTCTCGACCGGCTGGCCGAATGCCATTTTCGCGCCTTCGAGCACGTTGTCGCGATTGACCGGCTCGTACACATGCCACTTGGCCTGCGGATAAATCTTCAGGAAGTTGCGCAGTTGCTCGGCCAGCGTAGGTGAAGAAATGGTGGTCGTGAGGATGCGGATGCCAGCGCCCTGTAATGCCTTCTGCGCGTTGAGCGGGCCACGAATTGCGTTTATAAACGACTGCCAGGAGCGCTGGTCGCCCATCGACACCACGCTCTGCGAGCGGTCGGGATCGTATATGCCAAGAATGTGGGCTTGCGCGAAAATATCTGTCCCGCCCAGGCTCGCGGGATGCTGATCGTTGCCTTCGATCTTTGTGGGGCGGCCGAGATGGCTTTCAACCAACAACGGGCTGGCGTAACCGCCGAGCGTCATCGCTGTGGCGTAAAACATGGGGCGGCCGGGGATGACGTCTTCGGGCTGGCGTACATAGGGAACGATCGGTTCGAGCGGCAGGCGCACGCATCCGCTCATGCCGGCCAGCGCCATGGACGCGCCCATCACTTTGAGGAAGCCGCGGCGCGAAACGGAGTCGACCCATTCTGACGCGCCTTTGGGAAATTCGCGGTGCAGAGCGTCCTGGAAAGCAGGGCTTCCGGCGAGTTCTTCGAGGCTGCGCCAGTATTCGGGGCCGACCTTCTGGTTGGCCTGGTTGATTTGAGCGCGGAGGGAGTCGAGATCCAGTTTGCCTTTTTTGCTGGGGCAAACCTCTTCGCGCTTGGCGCGGCCGTTTTGTTCTTCATTCTTCATTGCTTCCACAACCCACTCTCAGAGTCTGTCATCCTGAGCGGAATGCGAGTTCGCGAAGCGAAGTCTCGCGCCGTCGAAGGATCCCTAGGACCAGGGATGTGACGCGCCGCTCGGGGTCCTTCGACTCCGCGCTTGCTTCGCTTTCGCGAAGCAAACTCTCCGCTCAGGATGACAAGTAGCTTGGTTCATCTTTAGTTTCTAGCGGTGACACGTACTGCAACTGGTGATGTCCTTCACGCTGCGAACGCTGTATTTTTTTACCAGGACCGATCCCAGGTCATCCTGATCCGTGTAACTCTGGCCATCGACCACCACCGGTTTTGTGCTTGTGGGCTGCTCGTAGCGCATGTTGAAGACCTGATCGCGCGGGCGTAGCTCTTTCTCTGGCGCGCGATGGCAACTGATGCACCACTCCATTTGCAGGGACTCTTGCTGATACATCAACGGCATCTGATCAACGGGCCCGTGGCACGTATTGCAGCCGACTCCCTTCGTGATGTGAATGCTGTGATTGAAAAAGACGAAGTCGGGAAGCTGATTTACCCGCGTCCACTGCAGGCTCTCGCCGGAGCGGTAACTGGCGCGGACCGGCTCGAGCAATTGGGCGTTGGTCCAAATCTGGGAGTGGCAGTTCATGCAGGTCTTTGTGGGCGGAATGCCTGCAAAGCTCGATGTTTCGACTGAAGTGTGGCAGTAACGGCAATCGATGCCTAGACCGGAAACGTGATGCTGGTGGCTGAAAGGCACCGGCTGCGGCTTGCGAACGCCGGCATAGGTGACGTAGGGCGACCGCTGCACCTCCATCGCCACCCAGCCCAGCGCGGCAACCACGAAGACCGCGCCAAAAATTGTGGCCCGCGAGAGGGTGTTGGTGCTGCGATGAAAAATCTGCGGCATGCTTGCGTCCGATCTTCAGGAAATGCCGTTACGACGTAATCGATTCCAGGAATGTTGCCAACAAGTTGTAGCGGCGCAAAAGACTACGACTCACAAATTTTCTTACGCCAGTCATAAGAACAGAAAATTATAAATATTTTGCGCGCGCTTGTCGCGTTCTTCAGCCGGGTGAACTAAAAATATCGGGAAAAGAGAACTTTCGCCGGGCAAGGAATCCGGTGATGGTTGCGAGCGAAAGCATGATCTTCTTAACGTTCCTAGCGCAGATTCATTACCAACAGCTTGGGTTCTGTCATTTCCTCGATCGAGTAACGCAATCCCTCGCGGCCGAGGCCTGAGTCTTTGACGCCGCCGTAGGGCATCTGGTCGATACGGAACGAAGGAATATCGCCCGCGATCAAGGCCCCGACTTCTAACTCGTCATAAGCCTGGTAGAGCAGCTTCACATCGCGCGTAAAGAGTCCTGCCTGCAGGCCGTAGTTGGAGTGGTTGATGCGCCGGAGGGCTTCGTCAAAATTGTGATAGGGCTCGACGGTCACGACGGGGCCGAAAATCTCCTGACAGTTCACCTTCATTTCTGGTTTGGTACCGGTCAGCACCGTAGGGTCGACGATGGAACCGCGCCGGCCACCGCCGCAGAGCAGGCGAGCGCCGGAGCGAACCGCTTCTTCCACCCACTGGGTGACGCGGATGGCATCGCTCTCGCGGATCAGCGGACCGAGGTCGGTGGATTCTTCCATGGGGTCACCGGTCTTCAGCCTTTTGACGCCTTCGACGAGAAAATCAGTGAACTTTCCGTACACGGATTCTTCCACCAAAATGCGCTGCACCGAGATACAGGTCTGGCCGGCGTAGGCGAAACCGCCGGACATGCAACGTTCGGCGGCATAGGTCAGATCGGCATCGCTGTGCACGATGGCACCGGCGTTGCCACCCAGTTCGAGCGCGACTTTCTTCTTTCCGGCGCGGCGTTTGATATCCCAGCCCACGGGCACGCTGCCGGTAAAGCTGATCAGCTTGATACGTTCGTCGGTGACCAGAAGGCCGGCGTCGTCGTTCGAAAGCGGAAGCACGTTGAGGCCGCCATCGGGCCAGCCCGCCTGCTGTACGCACTCGGCCAAAAGCAGCGCGCAGAGCGGGGTTTGAGGCGCGGGTTTCAGAACCATCGAGCATCCGGCGGCGATTGCCGGAGCGACTTTGTGCGCCACCAAGTTCAGCGGAAAATTGAAGGGCGTGATGCCAGCGACGGGGCCGAGCGGAAAACGCTTCACCATGCCCCAGCGGCCGGCGGTGGATTCCTGCCAGTCAAGAGGAAGATATTCGCCATAAATGCGCGTCGTTTCTTCGGCGGCCACGTTGAAGATGAAGACGGCGCGGTCGACTTCAATGCGCGCCAGCTTGATGGGCTTTCCGGCCTCCTGCGCCAGAGTACGAGAGAATTCGTCGCGGCGCTCGGAGATCGATTGGGCCACTCGGCGCAGAACCCGCTGGCGTTCGAAGGCGGGCAGGCGACGTGTCGTGCCGAAAGCCTTGACTGCAGCCGCGATCGCGAGCTCGGCATGTTCGCGACGGGCCTGGACGACCCGTCCGATTATGCCTCCGTCGTAGGGTGCTCGGATCTCGATGAGGTCGCCATCCTCTATCCATCGACCATCGACAAAGAATCCATGGACTGCGACCGGCGCGATCGTCATCTCCGCCATTGCTTGGCCTCCGACACAGGTTTGATTATAGGCCTGAGCTGCCGGTTGCTTTTTTCTGCTGAGCAAATCACAACCACAAAGGGCACCAGGTCACACGGAGGGCGGAGGTTCACTACAATGAGTTTCTCGACCGAGGGTCATTTGGAAACTATTGTTGAACTTGCTGCGCTGCTGCGGCGGAGGGAAGTCTCTCCGCTTGAATTGACGCGAATGTGTCTGGATCGCATTGAGAGACGGAATCCCGCACTGAATGCCTTCATCACGGTGACGGCAAAGTCTGCCCTGGCTGAGGCGCGAGCGGCAGAGATGGAAATCTCGCGCGGGGAGTGGCGCGGGCCGCTGCATGGGATTCCGATTGCTTTGAAAGACTTGATCGATACCGCGGACACGCGGACTACTGCGGCCAGCGCGGTGCTCCGGGATCGCGTGCCCAGCGAAGACGCGGAGGTGGTTCGGCGTCTGCGCAGGGCCGGCGCGGTGATGATTGGGAAGAACAATCTGCACGAGTTTGCCTATGGCGGGAGTTCGCTCGTGAGTTTTTTCGGCGGCGTTCACAATCCCTGGAATCTGGAGCATATTACGGGCGGTTCCTCGGGAGGGTCGGCGGCTGCCGTTGCTGCTGGGCTTTGCTATGCGGCGATTGGGACCGATACGGCGGGATCGATTCGCGAACCAGCGGCACTGTGCGGGTGCGTGGGGATCAAGCCGACGTATGGACGGGTTTCGGCGCGCGGGGTGATTCCTCTTTCGTGGTCGCTCGATCATGTCGGGCCGCTGGCCGCGACGGTTGGGGATGCCGCGGTGGTGCTGCAGGCTATTGCGGCGTATGACGCGCTCGACACCGGCAGCGCGAATGTTCCTGTGTCCGATTATGTTTCGGGTCTTTTTTCTCAGGCCGGCGAAGGGACGAAGAATCTTCGCGTAGGGGTCCCGCGGACATATTTTTATGACGAGCTTGATGAGGAAGTGCGGGCGGCGGTGGAAAAGGCGCTGGGCGTGATTGGAACGCTGGTGGCGTCGGTTGGGGACGCTCAAATCGAAGTATCGTCGGACCGCACCGTGCAGGCCGCGGAGTCTTTTGCTTATCACGCCGAGAATGTCGCGCGGACACCGGAGTTGTATCAGCCGGAGACTTTGCGACGCATCCGAACGGGCGAGACGATTTCTGCGGCGGAATATATTCAGCGGCGGCGCGAGTTGGATGAGGAGCGGAGGCGGGCTTACGAGATCTTCGCCGATGTGGATTTGCTGGTCACGCCGACAACGCCGATTCCGGCGCCGGTAATTGGCGATTTGGAGAAGGATGCAGCGGCGCTGCGTCCGGCGGAGCTGGTGTTGTTGCGCAACACGCGGCCGTTCAACGTTTGGGGTCTGCCTGCTATCTCGGTGCCTTGCGGGTTCACTACCAACGGGCTGCCGATGGGGTTACAGATCGCGGGGGAGCACTGGCGCGAGGATTTGGTGCTGAGCCTGGCTCATGCCTATGAGCAGGCGACGGAGTGGCACAGGCGGCGTCCGAGCGGCTGAATAAAATAAATCTCGATCCCCCCTGTGGATGAATTTGCTTCTGGTGGCAGATGTCCAGATTAATTGTTTTCTTTCGCTGTCTCTGAAAACCTTGCCCAGCAGGGGTTTCGAGGAACATGCAGCATCTATAGGAATGCCCCGCGGAGACCGCCAGGGCCGCGGGCTAGTAGGGATCCTTCGACTCCGCATTTGCTTTCGCTTCGCGAAAGCAAATGCTCTGCTCAGGATAACCCCTTATGATTTGTGCTTCAGTCCACGGTTCTCACATCATCCGGCAGAATCAGCACGAATGTGCAGTTGCCGGTTGCGGTTGAGCAGGAGAGGATTCCGCGACGCAGGATTTTTACCGGAGTGTCGTCGGGGAAGGTGAGATGGTATTCGGCGGTGCGAAGGGCGCCGGTGAAGAGCTTCAACTTCTCGTCGCCACTTACAAAGCGCACGGCCTCAGCTTTGGTTGGGATGTTGGCGCCGCCACTCAACAGCACAAAGAATTCAGCGCTACCGGTTTCTTTTGCTTTACCCAAATCGATGGTGCGCAGGGATTGCAGATCTTGCTTGGTATTCTTGCCGATGTCTTTGAGTCCAGTGTCTTTCAGTTTGGCATCGCTCCTGGTCAGCGCCTCGATTCTTTCCTGCGTCTCAGGATCGGGACGCAAACCGCTCAGCGAGAGTTCGTAGGTGTGCAGGGCACGATCCTTCTTTCCTTCCTTCTCGTAGATCTGGCCGAGGTGGTCGCCGACTTCGCCGTGCTGGCCAAGTCCCCAAGCCGCGGCCACGTATTTTTCGGCCTTATCGAGATTGCCCTCGCTGAAATAAACCCAGCCCAGCGTGTCCCAGTAGGCGATGAGCGAGGGCACTAGCGGCAGCTCCTGCGGGGTGAGGCGATCGAGCGAAACATTGCGCAGCGCCGCGGTGGTGGCCGAGACGGCTGATTCGGCGTACTGCTGCGCGCGATCGAGATGGGACTTCTTCAGCGAGAGTTGATAGGCGATGTTATTCCACACCAGCGGCGTGGCTGAGATTTCAACCGCGTGGTCGAAGGTGGCAAGCGCTTTGTCATCCTGGCCGAGGTTTAAATAGGCATCGCCGAGGCTGACCTGCAGTTCCGGATTGTCGGGGGTAAGGGATGCAGCTTTCTCCAGCTCGGGCGCAGCCAGGTCATATTTGTGCCATTCGGAGTACATGGAACCCAAGCTGGCGTGCGCGAACTTGTCGAGGGGACTGATTTCGATTTGCTTGTTGAAGGCAGTTACGGCATCGTCGTACTTGCGTTGTTGCCAATACGCACGACCTAAAGCGTTGTAGGCGTACTCGTCGTACGGATTGATTGCAATCTGTTTGTTGAGCGCCGCGATGGCGTCGTCATCTTGCCGCATCCCCAGGTAGGCGATGGCGAGCGCATACCAGGCGTATTTATTCTTAGCATCCACTTCTGTGGCGCGCTTGAGAAGTTGAATTGCCATGGCCAGATTGCCGCTGGACATGGCCGCGCGCCCGCTTTCGACCAAGTCGTCAGCTTTCATGTCGGCTGGCGGCGTAAGGGTACCGGCTACCGTGTTCTCGACGGAAAGAAACTGTCCCAAATCAGAGCCAACGGCTCGGCGAAAAGCTTGATAGTCCTCGGCACGCGGAGCGGGTAGCTCGTCCTGCCGCATGGTGAGCGTCCTCGCGGCGGTGAATGTGGTGCCCTCAAGCTTGTAAGTTGCCTGATACTCGGCATAGTCGCGCTTGAGGGAAAAAGGCAGAGGGGCGTGGGCGGTGTATTTCGCCGGCAGTTCGAGCTTGAGCTTATAGACGTATTCGGCTTTAGGGCCGAGCTTCAGAGGATCGGCATCCGCTTCGCCGTCATCGTCGCTATCGCCATTGCCGATGTCCGGCAGATTGAACTGGCACAGGGGCAGCGTGAGGTCGGACTTTTTCTTTGACCAGTCCAGGAAGTTTGGTTTGGAGACATCGTAAGACATGGTGAAGGGTTCGCGGGTGGCGGCGGGATCGCTGATCTTCAGGTGAGTAATCTCTCCGCCGACGGCGGCGTTGACATTTTCGACGACGTGTTGCCATTGCGCTTCGGGAAGGCGACGGAAGATCGAACGTAACATCAATTCTTCGTCGCCGCGGAAGCTGTAGTGCACGTGCACTTCGAGCTTGCCGATCTCGTTTACCTTTCCATCAACCTCAGAAACTTCGCTGTCTGGCATAGGAGTGCCTGCGGGCGTCTCCTCAAGGTGCGGTATGCCGTCGGCGGGAATCACCAGAGCCAGCTTGTTGCGGAGTGAATAGGCCAGCAGCCGGAAAGGGGCGACTTCGCTGGTTGTATCCATCCAAACTTCTTCCTTGGTCGTCGGCAGCATGGTGATGACGTGGTCGAACTGCGAGGGCGAGGGCACATCGGGATCGAGCTTACGGCTGGAGTTGATCAACACCGAGGACGCGTGCAGGCCTTCGGCTTCGAGTAACGAGGCAAGCAAGGTGTGCTTGTCTTTGCAGTCGCCATACTGGTTGTGGAGAACGTCGCCGGCAGAATGGGGCTGATAACGGCCGAGGCCAAGTGACAAGCTGACGTAGCGGAAATTTTTCGCCACATAGTCATACAGGGCTTGGACTTTATCCATCTCGTTGTCGAGGCCCTTGGTCAGTTCTGCGGCTTTGGCGCGGACTTCGGGCGAGGGTGCGCGGCGGTCTTTATCGAGTCCGGCATACCAGCGGCCGATCTGCTCCCAACTGACGAATGTGGTTAGCTGGACATCAGGCCTTTCTTCGTCGGGAGTTCGCTTCTTTTTCTTCTTGTCTTTTTCTTTATCCTTGTCCTTAGCGTCGTCTTCGCGCTCGAGATGTGAGCTGGTCCAATGGTAGATGCGCCGGCCGTTGGTTTCCGTAATCTTCGGATCCATGCCCGGCTTATTTTTTAGCTTGAGCGGACGGTCGGAGGGGACATCCACGTCGAGTTCTTCGTCGAGGGTGATGTTGTTCTTGTCGAAATCGTATTCTGCCCAGAACTCGTTGGCGGCCAGCGGCGTGTGAACCACGGTAACCATGTCGTATTCGAGAACTTCGCCAGGGCGCAGGCCGGGCACCGTGATGTGCTTCTGCCTATAGTCGGTATAGACAGGGGCTTCGCGCTCCACGGGCGCGGTCAGGTCCTGCACGGCATCCGCGCCGGCCTTGACTACCGAGCCGTCGACTTTGATGACGCGTACGTAGGCAACTTCCAGGCGTTCGTTGGCGGAGTTATAGCCAACCTGAAGCTGTCCCCACTGCTGGACTCCGGCCTCGCTTTGCACGCGGATACGAGCCACCGTTTCTCTGCGACCGCTACCATCGCTTTCGAAGCGGTAGATGGAGTGGGATTGCTCGATGACAAAGGCCTCCTGAGAGTAGTCGCGCTTGGGAGGTTCCGGCAGGGAAGGCGTGGCATTGGGGGATGGTTCGTCGGGCTTCGCCGCTTTCTTTACTTTCGCAGGAACGGCTGAACTGCTGGGCGCCTGATCCGATTGCGCTGAGGCAGGGGAAAAGGCCGCCAGGGTGAAAGCCGTAAGAAGTAGAAGAACGGGACTACGCATGAGGTAATAGTAAGGCCTGCGGAGTTCTACCCCAAGGCGAACATTTGCAAAGTGGCATGCTATTCGATCTCGCCGAGTGCACAGCAATTGCGGCGTTGACGGCCGCCGCTTAAAGGTTGCCAAGAGGAGGAAAGATGTTGCATATCAATAGCAGGGGTCAGCCGGAGTGAAAGAGGGGGTACATTTTTTCCCTTTGCGGCCGCAAAACCGTAGTAAAATCCGGCCTCAGGTAGTCTTGCCGGCCGCGACGCTGGCAAGCGTGACGCATAATGTACTTGCGCCACGATCTTTCGGTTGGGAGGGTTTTTGGCATGGAAGATCGGGCCCCTAGCATGTCCTCTTCAGATTCTGATTGTGCACGGTCGCTTTCTCACTCATCGGTCAGCAAGCGCTTTGCAGGCCGCGGCGCCTGGGTTCTCACCGCGTACGGTATTTCCGGACTGGCTCTTTTTGGCGTGTTGGCTTACTTCTTCTCGGACTTTATCGCCCGCTAGAAACGTCAGGCAGTGAATCTTGTCGAACGTTGTCGCCTTGGTCTGAGACAATGGCGTCGAGGCGGGCGTTTATCTAACGTACTTCCCTCACACTTCCGGTGGTCCGACGTTTGTACCTGGCGCCAAAAAATGCTGCCAGACCTGCCGAGTCTCCTAAGCGTTGCCTTTGTGCCCTTATGGATATACAATCTTGCAGTATATCCAAGCGGAGGTTTTCTGTGAGGGTTGCAAAATGGGGAAATAGCCTGGCTGTCCGGCTGCCGGCCGCAGTGGTCGAAGCGCTTGATCTGAAAGACGGCGACAGCATTGAGATTCGAGTCGCGGGCGGCCGCGTGTTCGAGGTAAGCCGCGATCAGGCCCGCCAACAAGCGCTCGCCCGCCTACGCAAGTTGAGCCGTCCTTTGCCGGCCGGGTTTGTCTTCGACCGCGAAGAAGCAAATGAGCGGTAAGGCGTTCTTCGACTCTAACGTGCTGATATACGCGATGGTGAGCGGTGATGCGCGCAGGGACCGGGCTCAGCAGTTACTCGCGCTGGGCGGCATCATTAGTGTTCAAGTTCTGAACGAATTCGTCGCGGTCATGCGACGTAAGATGCGCCTGCCTTGGGAGGACGTGACCGAAGCGCTCGATGCCATTCGTGTCTTGTGCCCGTCGCCAGTTTCAATCACGCTGGAGACGCACGAGGCGGCGTTGAAGATTGCGCAGAAGTACGGCTGCGGTATCGATGACGCGCTGATCGCCTCTTCGGCCCTCGGAGCGAGCTGCTCGACTCTTTATTCGGAAGACCTGCAGGATGGCCAGGTCATCGATGAGGAACTAACGATTCGAAACCCGTTTCGCTTACCCGCCTAGCTTGAATCCTCCCGATGCCAAATGTGAAAGGTCCCGGAAACAGTGTCGGCTGTCTGGCGCGCAGCAGTTTCGCGCATAGTTATCAACTCTTCGGGATAGTCTTCGTCGCTCATTCTGGCTTCAAGCAGGTGCACGTTTTCGAGCTCGACCAGGATGCAGTCCATTTCTTTCTGCGTGCCGCTTTATGCGCTCCTCGAACGCTGACTTCGGTTTAACGCAGGCGACGACATTCACGTATGCACCTTTCCCTTTGCCGAACCTGCGAAAGCCTTTCACCTTAGGGTTTGCCTTTTAGGCACGCGAGACGGTCCAAATTTCCATGTGGCTCCAAGGAAAATATCCTCAACTCACCCAATCCAGAAACTTGTACCATGCTCCGGCGAACGGCAGGAACCACGGCTTGCCGTTGTATAAGCCGAGCGGGGCACCGGGGAATGGAATGCCGACAAACGGATTATCCGGTTTGTCCCCCGCGATTCGCCCTGCAATCTTTTGACCTTGATAGGTGGCCATGGCGACACCGTGTCCGGCGTAGCCGACGGCGTAGTACATGCCATCGATTTGACCGGCGTGGGGCATGATGTCGAAGGCGAAATCGAGCGTTCCTCCCCAGACGTAGTCCACTCTAACGTCGCGCAGTTGGGGATAGACATCGATCATGCCGCGACGCAGAATTTCGGCGCTGCGACGGATGGTGCGATCGTTCTCGGGGAAAAATGCGGCGCGGCCTCCGAATAATATGCGGCGATCGGGCGTGAGCCGGAAGTAATAGAGATAGTTCTTCGAGTCGTAAATCATGCGGTTGCGCGGACTGAGTTCGTGCGCGAGAGCTTCGGGCAGGACTTCTGTGGCGATGATGAAAGATCCGATGGGAATGATCTTCCTTTGCAGCGTGGGAGTAGCCCGGCTGGTATAGCCGCTGGTGGCGACGAAGACATAGCGGGCCCATAGTGTGCCGCGCGAGGTCTTGATCTTCCAGCCGGATTCGCCCGCGCTTGATTCGCGCTGCAAGGCTTCGACGCGCGCGTGCTCAAAAATTTCCGCGCCTGCTTTCATCGCGGCCCGTGCCAGACCGGCGACGTAGCGGGCGGGATTCAATCCGGCGCTGACTTCATCGACCATGCCGCCGTAGTAAATGTTCGATCCGATCTCAGCACCTAACTCGTGCCGCTGAAGGACGCGCAGCTGGTGATTAAACTCGCGCGAAATTACATCTGCCTGCTTCGCATAATCGTCGAAATGCTTCTGCTTGCAGGCGACTTCAAGGTGTCCGCAACGTGAAAAATCGCAGTCAATGGTTTCTGCATGGACGATCTGCTCGACGCAATCGATGGTCTCAAGCGATGCGGCGTACATGCGGCGGGTAAGGTCGCGCCCGTACATGGAAATCAGCTTGTTCACACCCAGCTTCATGCCGGTCAGTACCATACCGCCGTTGCGGGAACTGGCGCCCCAGCCGATGGTTTCGCTTTCGAGTACTGCGACCTTCGCCCCTCGCTTGGCCAGGGTGCGGGCTGCCGAGAGGCCGGTAAAACCAGCGCCGATGACAGCGACATCGACGTGGTCCGAGAGTGCACGGGATTCTATTTTTGTTCTCGGGAATTCGGCAGTGGTGAGCCAGTAGTTTTGTTCCTGCAGCGCCATGTTTCCCTTCGTGGTGATTTATTCCTGCCGCTCAGGTGGCAAATGAGCGTAGGCGACGAATGCCCTGAACAGCCGAAAAACCGGTCCCTCCACTCCGCTCGCTTTCGCTCCGCTCCGGTCGGGATTGACAGAGCATCAGGTTTCCAGTCACCGCACAGCGGTCTGGTGAATCATCGGGCCCTCGGTGAAGCGCGTGAGAGTGTGGCGACGGAGGGCGACCGAGCATTCTAGCGCATGCGGCTGGCCTTCCTTGGATCCGGCAGCATGCAAAGTACGCGTCCTTAGAGCTCGTTGCTTCCGTAGGGACATGTACCGTGGGAAAACTCGATCATTCCAGGTATCGAGGTCGCTTCCCCCTCGGTAACTTGCCGCGGTTACTTAGGCCGCATAGTCTGGAATAGGATGCCCTTACGCTGCCTCTTATTTTCGTCGAATGAGGAGATGGTCCAGCCGATCTGGCAGATCCTTACCGAACTAGGGATCGAAGGAGAATACTGCGAGAATGCGGTGGATGCGGTGGAGCGGGTTACGACCCAGCTGTTCCAAATCGTCATCACGGATTGGGGGGATCAACCCGAGGCGACATTCCTGCTTAAGACCGCACGGGACTTGAAGGCGGCGCAACGCCCGCTGACCCTGGCGATTGTGGGAGATGATGCCCGCCCGCAGGCGTTACAGGCCGGAGCCAATTCAGTTTTGCTGAAACCAATTCGTGTCGAGCAGGTGCGGGACACGCTGGCCACAGCGTGTGAGTTGCTTCGAGCCAAGTTGCAACCGAATGTGGCGGCGACTCCACGAGCGGCGACAGAAACATCTGCGATGGCTGCCGCGGCGTCGGCGGGGGCGACTTCCGTGCCGGTTTCTGTGACTCATGCACCGGAGAAAATCCGGGCGGGAGAATTTCTGCAGTCACCAAGTTCCGCACCGGGCGGGCATTTCGACACGGAAAAAGAAGTCCATGAATCTATTGAAGCTCCGGTGGCCGAAGTTGATGCGCTCACCGAACTGGAGCCAACAGCCGCTGCGGTAGAAGAGATTCCGGAACTGAAGCCCGAACCGCAGGAGCCTCTATCGGGGTGGGCGGCTTTGCAGGCCCGGTTGACCAAATCGACACCACAGGTTCGAACGGACGCTGCAACCGACAGCGAATTCCCGTCGAACGGATTTCCGTCGAACAAGGAATCGCCATCCGATAGCGCGGGCGCGGTAGCAGCGAAAACGGAAGAGGTCAAAACCCCCGTCAACAGGCAGGCAAAGGCGGACTCTCAATCAGAGGCTGCGCTGTTTGCCTACATGTCAGGAGAGTCGAAGAAGAGCTCGGATGCGGCGGAAGCGTCGGCGCCAAAGCGCGGCAAATTTTTTCTGGTCTGCGCACTCGCAGGTGCGGGCGTAGTTCTCATGGCAGTGCCACGATGCCGGCAGACTTTGCAGGTTGTCTTTCACAACGCGGCACATGTGGGGGCGCGATGGCTCAACCCGCCACCTGCCGCTCTACCGCAAGCTGTGACACTACACGACAGTTTTGGCCAGTCGGGTGACGAATACAAGCTGCCGGTGGTGGGAAATATCCCGGATGCAACGACGGATGCGTCTCAGATTCGTGTCGTTCCAGTGATTGATCCAACGGCGAAGCCCGACAAGGGCCTCGGGGCGAACGGTGGGCAGACGCAAACTGCGACGGTTGAGAATGCTGGTACGGATCAGTCAAAGACAGATCAACCTGCGACGGATCTATCCCAGCCTCTACCAACGCAACGCCCTCAGGGGCAGGCCCTAGAGAGCCAGACGGCCAATCCAACGGTGAGCGGTGCTGGGACTACCTCGGACGCCTCACCTGCCCCGCCGACGGTCGCCGGTACCTCTGCTCCGCCACATTCGACAGCGCCCAGGGTTCAAACTACGCCGTTGCCGATTCCAGTCACGCCGCCGGTTCGGGTGCCTACGCAGCCCCCGGCAGCTTCGGCGGGAGGGAGCGCTGCGATACCGTCGAGCCTAAAATCGCAACTTGCTTCGTCGACGCCTGAAGCCAGCGGGACCAAGGCGTTGGACGCTGCGATGTCATCGATCGAGCCGGTGAGTCTGCCCGAGGCAACCGCGCTTGAACTGCTGGCCCAACCGGTTGATCCTGAATATCCGGCAGCGGCAAAAGCGGGTGGACAGCGGGGTAGTGTGGTTCTACAGGTGCTCATTGCGCGGGATGGGACGGTGCAGGATGCAAAGTTTCTGCAGGGATCGCTGATTTTTGCGCGGGCCGCCATCGATGCGGTAAAACAGTGGCGCTTCAAGCCTTATTCCATGAATGGCCGGGCGGTATCGGTGCAGACCGTAATCACGCTGAACTTCAAGCCTCCAGCTTAGCCTGCGGGTGACGAAGTCAGGGTTGGATCGTCTTACCCCTTACGGGTGAGCCTGGATTTCCGAAAGGTAACTGACGGGACGAGGAAGGGCAGCCGGGAGACAAAAACCAGCATCTGCAAGATATAATGAGGGTAGTTCTCAGGAAGCAAGTCCTTTTCCGGAAGAAGAATTTCATGTCCATGAAAACTAAGGTCGCGATTTTGGTTTCGTCCTTTGCCGTGCTGTTGTTTGTTGTGGTCGGTTCCTTCGGAGGAGTCCACGCCTCTTCGAACGATGGCTCTTATCGGCAGATGCAGGTCTATAGCGAGGTACTGTCGCGGGTACAGAATGAGTACGTGGAAGACCCGAACATTCCGAAAGTGACCGACGGCGCGTTGCATGGTCTGGTGGAGTCGCTGGACGCGAACTCCAGCTACATGGCGCCGGATGCATACAAGGCTTATAAGGCGCACAAGTCCGAAGCTAAGGGCGAGATCGGCGCGACGGTTTCGAAGCGTTTTGGTTATGCCGACGTGGTTTCGGTGTTACCGGGATCTCCCGCGGAAAAGGCGGGGATTGAGGATACGGACATCTTCGAATCAATTGAAGGGCAGAGCACGCGTGACATGTCGTTGCCGGAGATTCGGAATGCATTGTCAGGGACGCCTGGCTCAACCGTGAACGTTTCGGTGGTGCGGGCCCGCAGGGCGGAGCCGCAGAAAATGACGATCACTCGGGATGTGGTGAGCATTCCGCCGGTCTCGGACAAGATGCTGGAAGATGGCATCGCCTACGTGAAAGTGGATGCTCTGACCAAAGGTAAGGCGCAGGAGATCGCCGTAAAGATCAAGTCGCTGGAAAAGTCGGGAGCGAAGAAACTCGTCCTGGATTTGCGGAACACCTCCGATGGAGACGAGAACGAAGGCATTGCCACCGCAAATCTTTTCCTGAATCACGGCACGATTACTTATCTCCAGGGACAGAAATTTCCGCGACAGGCATTTAATGCCGATCCGGCGAAGGCTGTGACGTCGCTTCCCGTGGCCGTGCTGGTGAACAAGGGAACGGCCGGGGCGGGTGAGATTGTGGCGGCAGCGCTCCTCGAGAATGCCCGCGCTGACGTGGTGGGAGACAAGACTTTCGGTGACGGATCAGTGCAGAAAACGATCGATCTGCCGGATGGCGGGGCCCTGATTCTCTCGGTGGCGAAATACTATTCGCCCAGCGGAAAGGCGATTCAGGAAACCGCAGTGACCCCCAATGTGCTGGTGGCTGACGAGACGGATAATGTAATCTCGGACGACGATGGGCAGGAGCCTGCTGCGGATGAACCGGAAGCCAAGCCCAAAAAGGTCGAGGATGATCAGTTGCACAAGGCTGTTGAGGTACTGAAGAGCCGAACGAGCTAGTTGCCCCGATGTTACAAGTAAGTCAGGTTTGATCGCGCGCCCTGCGGCGCGCGATTTTTTTGTTTAGGCGCATTGCGAGGGTTTTGTGGCCCCGATTATTCATCGCCTGCTATTCTGAACCCATCTCGCCATGAAGTCGCTCTATGAAAATCTTCCGCCGGTGGAGGTCGCCGGCCGGAAGCTTGTGGGCCGGGTGTTGGTCGGCCTGCTCGTGCTGGTTTCCGCGCTAGTGGGCGCGACTGCCGGACTTCTGCTTGTCTATACCACGGATTTGCCGCAGGTGGATGCGCTGGAGGCGTATCGCCCAAGTTCAATCACAGAGCTATACGATGACCGCGGACGCGTGATTGGCTCGTTCGCGCTGCAGAGGCGGGTGGTGGCGGGCTACGAGGATTTTGCTCCAGTGCTCCGCGATGCTCTGGTTTCCATTGAGGATAAGGATTTCTATCGACACTCGGGCATCAACTTCTGGCGCATCGTCGGAGCGGCATATCGCGATATTGAGTCGGGTGGGAAGGTGCAGGGAGCGTCGACGCTGACCATGCAGTTGGCGCGCAACCTGTTTCTTTCGCCCGATCGCTCGTTCCATCGCAAGGTGCAAGAGGCGCTGCTCGCGATTCAGATTGAGAGGCGATTCACCAAGCCGCAGATTTTTACCCTCTATGCGAATCAGATTTTTCTCGGGCACGGGGTGTACGGCTTTGAAGCCGCGTCGGAATTCTACTTCAGCAAGCCGGCACGCAAACTCACGCTTGCGGAAGCCGCACTGCTGGCTGGCCTTCCCAAAGGCCCCGGGATCTATTCGCCGATTAACCATGCGGAGCGAGCTGTGAAACGCCGCAACCTGGTGATTAACGCGATGCTCGAGGACGGAAAGATTACGGCGTCTGAGGCGGAGGATGCGCGTTCGTCCGCGATGGCGTTGCATCTGCAACACGACCCTAATTCGCTGGCTCCGTACTTCGTCGAGGAGATGCGACGCTACCTGGAAGCTAAGTACGGAGCTGACCAGGTACATGAGGGCGGCTTGAAAGTCTATACCTCACTCGATGTCGATCTGCAGAAGGCCGCGAACCAGGCGGTGCTGGATGGGTTGGCGGTTTACGAGCGGCGGCATGGGTGGAAGGGACATCTGGAGAATGTGGTAGCGGAAGGAAATGCGATCGATAAGTACGAGCATATCGATTGGGACGACGAACCAGAAGTGAATGGATACGTGCATGCGCTGGTGACTTCGTCAGGGGTTGGGATTGCGACGCTCAAGTTCGGGCGCTACGCAGCGGCGCTGGGGCAGGCCGATGTGGCCTGGACGCAGGGCAAGATACAAAATCTGCTGCGGACGGGGGACATCTGCTACGTAGAGATTTTATCGTTGAATGCCAACGGATCAGCGCGCGTGAGCCTGGAGCAGGACTCCGGGGCGCAAGGAGCGCTGCTTGCCATCGACAACGCGACTGGAGGAATCAAAGCGATGGTCGGCGGGCGGGATTTTAACGAATCGAAATTCGATCGCGCAACACAATCGCTGCGGCAGGTGGGATCGTCCTTCAAGCCATATGTTTACACGGCTGTGATTGACCGCGGCGGAAGCCCGGACGATACGATTCTGGATGAGCCGGTCACCTTCGAGAGCGCCTCCGGACCTTACTCCCCGCATAACTATGACGAGAAGTTTGAGGGAATCATCACACTGCGGCGCGCTTTGGCACAGTCGCGCAATATTCCAGCGCTGAAGCTGGCCAGCAAGATCGGGATCAAAACGGTGATTGACTACGCGGAACGATTTGGAATCACGGCCAGATTGCCCCCCTACTTGCCGGTTGCGCTGGGTTCGGCGGAGATTACGCTGATGGAACAGACTTCCGCATACAGCGTGTTTCCGAACGACGGTGTACGGGTTACGCCTCGCTACATCACCAAGGTGACAGATTATGAGGGGCGCGTGCTGGAGGAAGATTATCCCGAGGTGAAGGATGTAATCAGCGCACGCACGGCGCGAATCATGACCGCAATGCTGCGAGAGGTAGTGCTGCATGGAACCGGGGTAGCGGCCGCGAAAATGCCATTTCCAGCGGCGGGAAAGACGGGCACGACGAATGATTTCACGGATGCGTGGTTTGTTGGATTCTCGCCGACGATGACTTGTGGTGTGTGGCTGGGCTTCGACGAGAAGAAAACATTGGGCGCCAAAGAAACCGGGGCGCACGCAGCCCTGCCGATTTGGATGAATTTCATGGGTGCCGCCATGGCGGGCAAGGATGCGGGGCAATTTCAGCTACCGCCAGATGTGCCTGGAAGTTTTGTACAAAAAGTGGACACGCCAGACACGTCGTTGGGTGCGGATGAAACGCATTGATTGTTTGTCTTTTATCGGCAAACCTTAATTGACATGGTGATCGACAAGGAGTGATTTGCAAGTGTCGATCAACAAGCAGTGATCAGAAAAGGGTCGTTTCTGCCGACTCGCGATGCGTCCGATTGTTTCGAACCGCTATGAAGCCTCTGTTCCGTTTTGCGATACTGGCGCTGGTGATGGTTGTGGTGGCGATGGTGTCGGCACTGACGGCCATGCGATTCGCCATACACGGACAGGAAGTACAGGTGCCCGCGATTGTTGGACTGACGCCGTCGGACGCGGAGCGCGCCGTCGCCGGCTTGGGTTTGCAGATCGAAGTGGAGCGGCAGTATTACAGTCCGCAGATTCCTGAAGGAAGGATCATGACCCAACTGCCGCTGCCGGGCACCAAAGTTCGGCGAGGATGGCAAGTGCGGGTGGCGCAGAGTATGGGGCCGCAGCGCGTGTCGATTCCTGACGTCACCAGGCAAAGCGAACGTGCCGCGGAACTAAATATTCGGCGGCGAGGGCTGGAAATTTCTTCTACGGCGGAAATGCAGTTGCCGGGAACCCCTGCCGATCAGGTTCTGGCTCAAAGTCCACCCGCCAACGCGAACCAGGTATCGGCTCCAAGAACAAGCCTGCTACTGACGGTGCCCGCTGATCCCCCGGCATTTGTGATGCCGAATTTCGTCGGACAACCACTGGGTAATGCGAGCCGAATGCTGCAGGATGCAGCCTTCAAGTTGGGGACTGTGAGCATGGCGGCGCCAGCGATTCCGCAAGCTGTAACGTCAGGGACTACTACACCGCCGCCACCCACGCCCTCGGCTCAACCTTCGCCAGCCAGTACTATCGTCGCGCAAACACCGCCGGCCGGACAGAAAGTTCTGGCGGGCGCCGTGGTGAACTTCGAAGTGCGATAACCGCCGCCGAGCGTCTTGAACGGATGAGGCGTCAGATTTTTTCCACGATTGCGGCGAAGAATCCTTCCCATGGATGAACGCCCGGCAGTGTGCGCAGGTAAGGGCCACAAGTGAGCGATGGAAGGGTCGGCCAGATCAGTTCGCCTTGCTCTTGAAGTCGCTCAAGCTCAATCCGACAGTCGAGCAAGCGGAACGATGAATCCTCCTTCAGGGCGCTTTCGATTACGTCCTCGTTCTCTTCTCTTTCCAGAGAGCAGGTGGAATAAATCAGGCGACCGCGGGCAACGACTCGATGCATCGCCGAACGCAGGATCCCAAGCTGCCGCGCCTGCAAATCGGCGATGTCCGAGAGCATGAGCCGCCATTTAATTTCCGGATTGCGCGAGAGCGTGCCGGTACCGGAGCAGGGTACGTCGGCAAGAACGCGGTCGAATTTTGTGGCAAAGGGAAGATCCTGTGCATCGGAAGCAATCACATGGACACTGCCAGTGCCCTCCTCGATGGTTGAAGCGTGAGTGCTGAGGAATTTCCGAAGCAATCGTGCGCGGTGAGGATGCAGTTCGATTGCGGCAATATCCGAATTGCGATTTAGATCGGCGATAGCCAGCGTTTTTCCTCCAGGAGCCGCACAACAATCAAGAACGCGCGCACCCTGACCGACAAGAGCGGCGACGAGCTGTGACACTTCGTCTTGAATGACGCAGAGACCGGTTTGGAAAGCCGCAGTTTTGCTGACGTCCCCCTGGCGCACTCGCCTAGCGGTCGCAAGAAGGGCGCCGGGTGTGAGTTGGATGCCCTCGGCGACGAGACGATCTTCCGCCCCTGGACGACGAAGACGGATTGCGGTTACAGGAACCGATTGGTTGTGCTGACAAATTTTCAGCGTGGCTTTGAGTCCATAGGCCTGGCTCCAACGTTCCACAAGCCAAAGGGGATGAGCGGTGCTGGCGGCGATGGTTTGGGCCGAAGGGTTAGTGATGGCAGGTTGAGGAATCTCGCAATTGGGGGATGTGGCCGACGCCAACTTGCGCAAGACCGCATTGACAAAGGGGGCGGCTGAGCTTTTGCGAGCGCGCTTGACAAGTTCGACGCTCTGACTAAGGGCAGCACTGGCCGGAATGCGGTCGAGCCAGCGGAGTTGATAGAGAGCGAGACGGAGCGCCGTAAGAACCTCAAGATCGAGCCTGGATAGTGGTTGCGCAGAGCTCACGGCTATTTGCGAGTCAAGCAGCGATTGCCAGCGCAGCACACCCATTACCAATTCCGTCGCCAGGGAGTGATCGACTGTTGTCAGCTGGTTGTAGATCCGGGAATGCAGCAACTCGGATGCATAGGAAGATTCGCGCTCGACGCGCAGCAGAATATCGAACGCGGCAGCGCGGGCAGGAGAAATCGAAGTGCGCGAGTTGCGGGTTTTGGATTTCACTGTCGTCAGTATGACGGAAGTTACGGTGTTGAGAGAACATCCATGTCGCCGCAGGCTACGCGCCCAGTTTCTCGCCGGGCTGGGGACGATAACCGCGAATGAAATCGGGGGCTGAGGTCCGGTTCTTGCCTTCCAGTTGCAAGTCCAGGATTTCTATTGCAGTACCCTGACCACACCCTACGAAGAGATGATCGCCTTCCAATCCTATTTCGGACGATGGGAGAGCACCCTCCAGTGCGACCCCCTTCCGTACCTGCAAAAGTTTGCCGCGAAACTTCGAATATGCTCCTGGCCAGGGCTGAAAGCCACGCAGTCGATTCAGAATTCCACTGGCTGGTTGGAAGAAGTTAATCAGGCCGTCTTCTTTTTTCAGGATCGGGGCAAGAGTAGCCCGAGAGTCATCTTGCGGGCGCTGATGAATGCTACCGATCCGCATGCCGTGCAGGGTTTCGACAGTCAGTGCCGCGCCCACGTGCGCCAGCTTTGGGGCGAGAGTTTCTGCAGTGTCGTCAGGGGCGATTGGAATTTCCTCTTGGAGAAGGATGCCCCCGGTGTCGAGACCGGCATCAATTTTCATCGTGGTAACTCCGGTGACGGATTCGCCCCGGGCAATCGCCCATTGAATGGGTGCGGCACCGCGCTATTTCGGTAAAAGTGACGCGTGCAAGTTGATGTTGCCGAGAAGCGGAAGATCGAGCATCCATTGCGGGATAATTCGACCGTACCCGACTACGACGATTGCGTCGGGATTAAGGCGAGTGAGCTGAGCACGGAAGGCTTCGTTGCTCTTGATGCGCTCGGGCTGCGCGATCGGCAATTCCAACTGCAGCGCACGCTGCTTGATGGGAGAGGAGACAATCTCAAGGCCGCGTCCCTTGGGCCGGTCGGGCTGCGTTACTACGAGTGAAATGTGGAATCCGGCCTCGACCAATTTGTCGAGCGTGGGCACGGCAAAAGAAGGCGTGCCGCAAAAGACGAGATTGAGGGAGGAAGGCATTGTGCAGCCGGAGGATTGAGTGAGATCGGGCGATCGGCAATTGTTTCTTATCGCCTTTCCATCGCTCCAACCCGATCACTGAATCGCTGACTTTTACCACTCTCCCGCTTTGACCAGCTTCCGGATCTTTCGCTTGATCAAGTCGCGTTTTAGCGCGCTGATGTGGCTGATATAGAGCTTGCCGTTGAGATGATCCGTCTCGTGCTGAAAGGCGCGCGCCAATAAATCGTCGCCCGTCCGTTCAAAAACCTTGCCACTCAAATCCTGAGCGCGGATAGTTACGAGTTGTGCGCGGGACACGTTCTCGCGGAAATCGGGGATGCTGAGACATCCTTCGCTTTGCGAATGACGGCCTTCTTTGTGAATGATTTCCGGATTGATAAGAACAAGTTGGGCATTCGGATCTTCTTTGAAGGTGACATCAACCACCGCAATCCGGCGCGAGATGCCGATCTGCGGAGCCGCCAGACCCACGCCCCGCGCAGCGTACATCGACTCAAACATATCCTCGACCAGATTCTTGAGTTCTTCGTCGAAGACGGAGATCTTTTCAGCCGGCTTCTCAAGGACTGGGTTCCCGAATTTCACGATCGGATAAATCATTAGTAATTCTTCAGCTGCAGGCAGTAGCCCTGAAAATTGCGCAATGTTTCTCCCATGGAGTCGCCGCCGAATTTGTCGAGAGCGCAACGCGCCAGAGTAAGCGCCACCATGGACTCGGCTGCAACTCCTGCGGCCGGAACGACACAAACATCGGAGCGCTCATAGGCGGCGCTCACCGGCTGGCGCGTGGCGAAATCGACCGATTGCAAGGGCCGGCGAAGGGTAGAGATGGGCTTCAAGTGTCCGCGCACGCGGATCTCTTCTCCGTTTGAAACTCCCCCTTCAATTCCGCCTGCGTTATTACGCGCACGAGTGAAAGCTGTGAAATTCGTGGACTTGCCATAGCCAATTTCATCGTGCACAGCAGAGCCTGGGGAAGCGGCAGCGGTGATGGCAGAACCGATCTCTACTGCCTTTACTGCTTGCAGTGACATGACCGCGGCGGCTAGCAGAGCGTCCAGGCGTTCGTCCCACTGCGCATAAGTGCCGAGGCCCGGGGGAACGCCATGCGCGACCACTTCAAAAACTCCTCCCACGGAGTCGCCCGTCTTCAGGACTTTATCAACTTCGCCTTTCATGCGCTGCTCGGTCTCAGCGTCCACACAATTCATTAGGATTTCCTCCTGACTGTGAAGACTCTGAATCTGCTCCCACGAGACTACTTTCTGCATCGCTACACCGCCGACTGCGACGACATGGCTCAGCACTTCGACACCCAGCTCGCGCAAAAAGATCTTGGCGACGGCGCCGACGGCAACGCGCGCCGCCGACTCCCTGGCCGAAGCGCGTTCCAAGACGTAGCGAGCTTCAGGGAAATTGTATTTCAGGGCACCTGCAAGATCGGCGTGGCCGGGCCGGGGAGAGGCCACAGGCTTGTGCCGCGCCGAATCGCCTTCGCCGACGGGCAGAGCCTCCTGCCAATTTTTCCAGTCTCGATTTTCGAGTTGAACGGAAATGGGCGAGCCAATCGTAATTCCGTGGCGGACCCCAGAAAGGATATGAGCTGAATCACGCTCAATCTTCATGCGTCCGCCGCGCCCATAGCCCTGCTGCCGGCGCCAGAGGTCCCGGTCGATAAATGCGTGGTCCACTTTCAACCCGGCAGGCAGGCCCGAAAGGAAAGCGACAAGTGCTTCACCGTGAGATTCTCCGGCGGTGAAATAGCGCAGCATAAGTGCTCGATTCTACCTGATGCGGCTTGCCTCTGGATTTCCGAGGAGGCGAAAGAGTCACGCGCGCGGAACAATTATTGAGAATCTTCGTTGAATTGAGCTTTCCATGCCCCAGAACAGCGAATGATTGCTACAATAAACAGACACCTACAGCGGGCTGCGTTCCGCTCGCGTCACTTCGCATATTTCTGGCCCGGAGGAGGAGTTGCGTGTTTCCACGCACGGATTCAGGAGAACGAATGCTTTCAGCCGCTAAGATTCGGTGCGTGCTCGCGCTCGACCACGTTCTATTTCGGCAAGGGCTGCGGCGTTTGTTGGAAGACGAACCCGACATCGATGTGGTGAGTGAAGCGGGCAACGCTGCAGAGTGCCTTCGAAAAGTGTATGAATTCCAGCCGGATGTGGTAGTCGCCGATGCCGGAACGTTCGGGCTGCGCGTGCCGGATGCGGAGCTTTGTGTGGCGCGCGAGTCGCCCGAGACCAAAATAGTGTTCTTGAGCGTGCAAGAGGAATCCGGCTTCCCTTCGGACTGGCGTGCCGCTGCGGGAGACTGCGCAGCGCGGCAAACTTCTGCTGAAGAATTGGTGGAGATAATACGAACCGCTTGCGGCCGCAACCGAACGAATCCATACGATGCAGTCCTGGAGTGCGGTCCGCGCCGCCCCGTGGAAACGATGATGAGTGCGGAACGGGCCCTCACCGCACGCGAGCGAGAAGTGCTGAAATTGCTGGCGGAGGGAAAAACGGTGCGCGCGGCCGCAATGGCTCTGGGATTGAGCAGCAAGACAGTGGACGCGCATAAGTTCAACCTGATGCGGAAGCTTGGCATCCACAACAAAGCAGAGCTGGTGATGTGGGCGATTCAAAAGAACATTGTCAAGGTTCCAGTCAACTTCTAAGTGGTCACGGCTGTGCGCAAATGGCCGCGAGCTCTGCAAGGCTGGAAACCTGCAGATCGGGCTTTCCTTCGACTGCTTTGACGGCGCCCACTCCGGTTCTTGCCGACGGACGATTGACCCAGACCGTGGCCAAGCCGAGCGATTTTGCCGGAACCACATCGTGATAGAGGCTCTGGGCTACGTGCAATACTCGATGCGCCGGAACTCCGATGCGGCTCAACGCAAGCTCAAAAATCTGCAGCGAGGGTTTGTAGGCCTGCGCTTGCTGGGCCGTGATCACGTGATCGAATTTGACTTCAAGTTGCGGCCGGGTGGCGGCGAACAGATCGTCGTCGATGTTCGAAATAATCGCCAGTCGAAAGCGCTTCTGAAGTTCGCGGAGTGCGCTTACGGTATCAGACCAGGGTTTCCACTTCGGCAGTGAATCAGATAGTGCGCGAACCTCTTTTTCCGTGGGCGCGAATCCGAATTCTTCTCCGAAGCGCCGCACGACGAACTGAAGAATTTCGCGATAGCGGCGATACTCTCCCTGCTCCGCTCGGGCCTCGAAATCACCGTAGAGCTGCAGGATCGTGGCGTCGCCCGTGGCTTTGTTTTTGTCTAAATCTATATCTTTGCCGTGCTCGGCGAGGATGCGATGGAGGCAGGGGAGAAGCCCGTCCTCCCAGTTAATGAGCGTGCCATAACAATCGAAGGTAAGAACCTCGAATCGCCCGAAGTCGAGCGGTGAGCCGGAAGCGTTCATCGCAGAAGTTTCTCCATTTCCTTCTCGTCGATTACCTGGACGCCCAGGTCTTTCGCCTTGTCCAACTTTGATCCTGCTTCCGTTCCGGCAACAACATAATCAGTTTTCTTGCTAACCGATCCGGTCACTTTACCGCCGGCATCTTCAATCATCTTTTTAGCTTCATCTCGCGTGAAGCGCGCCAGGGTGCCCGTCAATACAAAGGTCTTGCCGGCAAGTTTGACGCCGCGCTGCTTTTTCTGCCCGCTTAAAGTGAGCCCGGTTTCGCGCAGGCGCTCGACCAGCTTCCGATTAGCCGGAATGCTGAAGAATTCAACAATGCTTTCTGCGATGCGCGGGCCCACCTCAGTCACTTCCTGCAACTCTTCCTGGCTGGCGCGTTCGAGAGCTTCCATGGAGCCGAAATGCTCGGCCAGGAATTGCGCTGTTCGCTCACCCACAAACCGAATGCCAAGGCCATAGACTACGCGCTCGAGCGGCAGCTTCTTCGACCGTTCGATCTCGTCGAGAATATTCTGCGCAGATTTATCCGCGAAGCGCTCAAGGCTGAGCAGATCCTTTTTCGTCAGCTTGTAGATGTCCGCGACATCCTTTACCAGGGCGCGATCCATCAGTCGGTTCACCAGCGCTTCGCCCATGCCATCGATATTCATCACCCCGCGCGAAGCGAAGTGCAGAATGGTCTCGCGCAGCTTCGCGGGACAATTTGCATTCACACAGTGGTAGTCGACTTCGCCTTCAGTCCGCACCACCTTCGTCCCGCACACCGGACATTTCTCCGGCATCTCAAACGCTGTTAATTCATGCGGCCGCGGGTGATCTTTGTCGTCGATCACCTTTGCGACTTTAGGAATTACATCCCCGCCTCTCTCCACCTGCACCCAGTCGCCAATCTTCACGCCCAGCCGCTCGATCTCATCCATATTGTGCAATGTGGCGTTTCGAACGGTTGTGCCTCCGATCAAAACCGGCGCGAGCATCGCGACGGGTGTGAGCTTGCCGGTGCGCCCTACCTGTACGCGGATGTCCTCCAGTTTCGTGATTCCGGCCCGGGCGGCGTACTTATAAGCAATCGCCCATCGCGGTGCCTTCCCTGTGAACCCAAGTTCATCCTGCAAGGCCGTCCGATCCACCTTGACTACGATTCCGTCAATCTCGTACGCCAGCGATTCGCGCTTCCCCTCCCACTCCTGAATGAAAGCCCAAACTTCCTCCATGGTGTGCACCAGCTTGCCATTCGGATTGACCTTGAATCCTGCCCCGACCAGCGCATCGAGAGTCTTCCAGTGTCGATCGAAATATGTACGCCCGTTCTCGAGCAAGATATAAGGGAAGAAGTCCATGCGGCGTTCCGCGGTAACATTTGCATCTAACTGCCGCACGGTACCAGCAGTAAAATTGCGGGGATTAGCAAATGTCGCGAGCCCCTTGCGTTCTCGTTCTTCATTCACCTTCTTGAAGGCAGCAGTCGGCATCAGAAGCTCGCCGCGCACTTCAAAATCCTCAGGGATTCCGGCTTTCTTGAGTTTCTCTTTCGGAATCGACAGCGGCACCGACCGAACTGTGCGCACGTTGAGCGTCACATCCTCGCCCACACTCCCGTCACCGCGTGTAATTCCGCGCACCAGCTTGCCCTCTTCATAAAGCAGTGCAAGCGACATGCCATCGAGTTTCAACTCGCAAACATAATCCACATCTTTTCTTCCACTCAACTCGTGCACGCGGCGTTCCCAGGCCCTCAGTTCTTCCTCGTTGTAGGTGTTGTCGAGCGACAACATTGGCGACGAGTGAGGCGCTTTGAGGAACCCTTCGCGCGGCTTGCCTCCCACCCGCTGCGTCGGAGAATCCGCCATGAGCAACTCCGGATACTCCGCCTCCATGTCCTTCAACTGCCGCATCAGCTTGTCGAAATCGGCGTCGCTGATTTCGGGCTGATCCAGCACGTAATACAAATATTCGTGGTGGCGGATCTTCTCTCGTAGCCCTTCAATCTTTTTTTTGAGGTCTTTATTCGGAGAAGCCATCGCGCAGATTATAGTCGGAGTCAGCATTGCGAAAAGAATTTCCAAACCGATTACGCCTGAACCCGAGCTATGAAAATCCTCAGAACGCTGCGTCTGATCCTTCAAGAGTTCTTACCCGGAGACGTGGATGCTCTCGCTGGCGTTCTCTCCGACCCGGAAACGATGCGCTTCTACCCCGCGCCCTTCGACCATGCGGGAATTGAAGACTGGATCGCGCGCAACCGCCGGCGTTATGCCAAAGACGGCCACGGCCTGTGGGCGATGGTTTTGAAGTCCAGCGGAGAATTGATCGGGGATTGCGGCCTGACAATTCAAGACGTCGAGGGCGTAAATGAAATTGAAATTGGCTACCACGTGCGTCGCGATCATTGGGGACAAGGCTTCGCGACCGAAGCCGCTCGAGCCTGCCGCGACCACGGATTCGCTCACCTTGGCGTTAGCCGGCTGGTTTCGATTATTCGTCCGGAGAACATTCCCTCCCGCCGCGTAGCCGAGAAGAATGGCATGACGATCTGGAAAGAAGTGACACGAGTAAACCTTCCCCATCTGGTTTACGCGATTCGAAAAGAGCAATCGCCCAGCAAAATAAGAAGGGGCTGGCACTCGCCAGCCCTAGAAAGACGAATCGGGAGCTACACCAAGTCATCCAGTGTCAGCGCCTGTTTCCCGCCCTTCCACGATGCCTCAAATTCCTTCTGGATGAACCCCGCATCGTAGTCGCGCTTCTGCTTGATCAACGACTGGTGCAGTCCCCACAACGAACGAGGATTCCGCAAGTTCCTCTCCAGGTCATCGCGGAATACTTTCTCCGCACCGGCCGCATCCCCACTCATCAGCAACGCCGCTCCCAACGATTCGCGCACCGGGAAAAACCAGTCAGGCGGCTCGCCATACTTGAGGGTGTCCTGTATCGCGACGGCGTCCTGCAGCATGGCGACGGTCCCGCTGTTGTCTTTGTTCGCCAACGCGATCTTCGCCCCCAAAACATCCTTTGCGATCTTCATGATGTCCTTGGCTTTGTTATTGATCGGCATCTGGAAGATCACATCAGGAGGCGTGGCGGCCTCCGCTTCAGAGACAATTTTGTATTCGGCGTCGGCTTCTACCATCTTGCCTGTGCCAGCCAGCGCCAGCCCACGGCCGAAGTGCCAGAAGACGGTCGCGGTTTTCATCGCCGGATCGGGCTGCGGCATTTTGAGGATTTCGTTCCAGTGATGAAAACGAATCTCGACGGCAACTGGAATCGTCATAAAACCTTCAAGCGGAGGCATGTCCTTTACGTGCGGGCCGACATTTTCCACCAGCAGGTCTGCGTTCTTCCTCGATTCGGCATAGTTGCCATTCATCGCCGCGCACATCGCAATGAAGTGCAGGTTGTGGCTGTAGTACATCATCGGATAGATGCCCTGCGCTCCGGTGGCCTTGATGTACGCGCGGTCCACCGAGGCGGCCTGCTCGTTGGTTTTCACCGCCGCTTCGTAGTCACCGGTGCGTATGTACACGTGGGCAGGCATGTGCACGATGTGTCCGGCGGCGGGTGCGAGCTCGGCCAGTTTGTTCGCTCCAGCCAGGGCACGTTCGGGAGTGGGTGAAGCTTCCACGGCATGGATGTAATAGTGAACCGCTCCCAGATGATTAGGGTCTCGCTTTATCACCGACTCCAGAGTAGACACGATTTCATCCGTCCCGGCTTCAGGTGAGCCATCGACGTGCCACAATCCCCAGGGATGCAGATTCATGCCGGCCTCGGCGAAGAGCGTGGCTGCATCCAGATCGTCGGGAAATTCGGTGACGACCTGCCGCATCGCATCGCGATAGTCTTCGGCGGCATTTTTCAAATCAGACTTGGGATCCGCTGGGAAGCGTTTGGCGAGCGCCTGGATGTAGGCTCGATCACTGGTGGACGCTGCATCGGAAAGATCCACAGCCTTCTGCACGGCGTCGTGCGCGTGTTTGTATCGGCCTGGATCGGCAGGATCGTTATAGTTCGGTCCCACAGCCTCGGCGACGCCCCAGTACGCCATGGCCAGCTTGGGATCGAGTTCCGCGGCGTGTTGAAATGACCGTGCCGCCTCATCGTGATTGAAAGCGTAGATGAACCGCAAGCCCTGGTCGAAGAATTGTTGCGCCTGCGGGATTTCCGTGGAAACCGGGTGATGAAGATTGCCCAATCCGGTCACAAGCGTCACAGGATGGTTCTGAGCGTGGGCGGCATGATCCTGAGCTGAGGCGCTCAGGTACAAGAGTACTCCACAAAGAAAGTGTGCCAGAATTTTCATCTGGTTATCCTCCTGGTGCGATTCTTGAGGAAAGGCGTGAGAGAAGAGTCACAGGGAGACACGCCCCTTCCAAGTTGCCACAGCTTATTCCAAACCAGGCTGCTTGCCAAGCTTGCCGGAAGCCGACGGCAAAGGAGTCAAGTACAATCCACATTCGGTGCAGCCATGAAAAAGGCGGCTTTATTTTATAACCCGGATTCCGGCGGCAGCCGCGGAGGACGACAGGCGGAGTTGGAATCCGTGCTGGGGCTTCTTCGGGGGGGAAATGTCGAAGCGGAACTCGTGCTCACACACTCGCCCACACAGGCGCAGGCGCAAGTGCGGCAAGCAGTTCAGGCGGGCTGTGACACGATCTTTGCGTGTGGAGGAGACGGAACGATTCACAACGTTGCGCAGGTGCTGGCAAATACCCATATCGCTCTCGCGATTCTGCCCATGGGCACTGCCAACGCTCTGGCCCACGATCTTGGGATGCCGATGAAGGTGATGGCGGCTGCGCAGCGTTTGCTGCACGGAATGACCCGCCGGGTTGCGCTGGGCCGCATACAGTATCTCGACCTGAATGGCAAATCTGGCACACGATTCTTCGTCGTGGCAGCAGGCGCAGGCGTGGACGCGCACCTGTTTTACAAGTTGCATTCCGGAACCAAGCAACGCATAGGCATGGCAGCTTACTACGCGAAAGCGTGGCACTTGTGGTTTACCCATCCCATGGCACGCTTTCAGATCGAGTTTGCCGAAACCGGCTCCGCCGAACGCCGGCGAGCTGAGATTACCGAGTTGATGGCCGTGCGCATCCGCAATTTTGGTGGAGTGCTGCAGGAGCTTGCTCCGGGGGCTTCTCTGGAGCGAGACGACCTGAGGCTGGTTTTCTGCCGCACGGCGAGCCGCTTTTCGTATCTCCTCTACGTGACACGCGGATTGCTGCGCCGCAGGTGGAAAGTTCCAGGAATTGATCTGGCGCACAGCGGTCGAGTCTCGTGCACGTACATCGGAGCCTCGGATTCCCCTCAGGGCGTGCCGCAATTGCGGTCGAAGGTGTACGTCGAAACAGACGGGGAATTGGTGGGTACGCTGCCTGCTGAGATCACGGTGGTTCCAGACGCGCTGACCCTGCTCGCTCCCTCGGCTTAAATTGCCCCCATCTCTTGCAGCATGCACACCTCTAAACTTCCTAAGCACCTCGGTGGAACTGCCAAGGCGTTGGCAGTGGCATTTGCGGATACATCCAAATAGAATCTTCAGACCACTTGGAACCGGTAACTCATTTCCTGACCGGCGCGTGCCTGGGCCGTGCCGGACTCAACCGCAAGACCGCGCTGGCTACAGCTACGTTGACGCTCGCGGCGGAAGCTCCCGATCTCGACGTCCTCGGGCGCTTCGGCGGTCCAGCGTTCGGCTTCGCTCACCATCGCGGATTCACGCACTCCTTTTTGGGAGTTCCCCTCGACGCTGCGGTAGTCCTCGGCTTCGTGTATTTGATCTGGCGCCTGCGGGGACGCAAACTAAGAGATCCCAAGCTGCCGCCGCGCTGGGGGTTGCTCTTCCTCTATGCTTGTCTCGCAGGCCTCAGTCACATTCTGCTCGACTTCACCAATAATTATGGCGTGCGCCCTTTCTGGCCGTTTTCCGAGAGATGGTATTCCTGGGACATAGTCTTCATCTTCGAGCCCATCATGTTCAGCTGCTTGCTTCTGGGGTTGATTGTGCCTTCACTGTTCTCGCTGATTGACAGCGATATCGGGGTGCGGGTTCGCGGACCGCGGGGTCGAGTCGCTGCCACATTGGCCCTGGCCGGCGTGGTTCTTATGTGGGGGCTGCGCGACTTCGAGCATCGGCGTGCGTTACATGCCCTTTCCGCTCGCACGTATGCAGACACCGAGCCACTGCGGGTTTCCGCTTACCCGGCATTGACGAATCCTTTTCGCTGGTATGGTGTAGTGGAGACAGCTGCATTCTTTGTGTTGACTCCTGTGAATTCCTTGGGTCCTGAGGTTGCCCCCGAGGGCGACCTGAGCCTCCGCTATAAGCCGGAAGAAACGCCGGTAACACTAGCGGCCAAAAAATCTTATCTAGGGCGCGTATACCTCGACTGGGCGAAGTACCCCGTTACAGAAACTGAAGTGCTTTTATCACCGGAGGGCGGATTCATCGTGGATTTTCAGGATTTGCGCTTCGTGCAGTTACCCAGCTTGCTCGGCCGCCGGGAGGAAGCCCGCCGGGCTCTGGGCGCGGGAGTTCAACTCGACGGGAATCTGCACGTCGCGGGCGACGTCTACGGTTCCGGCAAAAATCAAGTCCTTGTGCCCGAGCCCGAATGACCTGAAACTGGAAGCACGCGGGAAAAGTCCCAATACAGATCGCAGCTTCTGCGCTTGACGTACCCGCCCCTTCGCGCCCAGAATAATGTTTTGCTTTCCGAGGTGGTTATGCTGCCCTATCTATTTGTGTTGCTGGCAATTGCGGTCCGGTTCTTGCCATTTGCCGGTCCTCTGAACTTCCTGCCACACGCCTGGCACTTTACGCCATTGGCGGCGTCGCTGCTGTTTTTTGGGGCACGCGGCTCGCGGCGACAGATGTGGGTGCCTCTGGTCCTGTTTGCGGCGACCGATGTTGTGCTTACTAAGTTTATCTACTCGTACACATTTTCCTGGGACGTGCTGGTCACTTGGGTGTGGTATGCGGCTATTTTGTGGCTGGGAACCAACCTGCGGGAAAAATCTGGCCCGGTGCGCGTCGTGGGCGCGGCGCTAGCCAGTTCGGTTTCGTTCTTCCTGCTCAGCAATTTTGCGGTTTGGGCGGCGTGGCCGCAAATGTATCCGAGGAGCCTCAATGGCCTGATGATGTCCTACGCCGCCGGCCTGCCGTTTTTCCGCGGAACCGTCGAGAGCGATCTGTTCTTCTCGATCGCAATGTTTGGCACGCCGGTATTCCTGCTGGCGTTGTCCCGCTGCATGCACAAATCCGCCGGGGATCACACAGCCGCTGCCTAGGAAGGATGTTGTAGCCCCAGGAGTGGCGACTTGACCACTGGTCACCGGATACCGCCATCGCCCAGCGGCTTCCCTGCGCCGTCATCCGCGCCGGGGATGAAACCATCCAACGATATGGATAGGGCAACAATGATCTTGGCCATGACGCTCCCCCCCGCCTCGATTCAAGTCAACTGCCCGCGTAGGCTTCGCTCGGTGCGGTCGTTCAATTTGCCGCTTTGCGCCTGCGGTTCCGCAGCCCCAGCCACACCAGCACTCCTCCCGCAATAGCCCCCAATAGCCAGGAAAGATGTTGCCGGACTAGCGAGCCCATCAGGCCCACCATCTGCGGGCCGAACCACAGCGTCAATAGAGACAGGACTAAGAAGCGCACAAATCTACCGGCAAAGACAGCAGCGAAAAAGTCGCGAAACCGCATCTCAAATACCGCCGCGGCGAGCACGACGATTTTGAATGGGGTGGGCGGCGGCAGCATTCCGGGGAACATCAGAGCCCAAAATTCGTGCTGCTCAAAGGAACGATGTATCCGCTGAAAGCGCTTCTCTGAAATCCGCTTGCGTAGCACTTTTTCGCCGCCGAGATAGCCGATGATGTAAAGCGGAATGCTGCCCAGCGCTGAACCGAGCGAGGCCATCACCACGTAGAAAAGCAGCCGCTTGCGATCCTGATAGACGTATGTCACAACAATTGCGTCCACCGGCATGCCGAGCAAGGCGGAATCTGCGAAGGCGATCACAAACACACCCCAAATTCCGAGATGGTGCAGCAATAACCAAATCCACGCCGTATAGCGCGCCAGAATGTGTCCGATAGTTTTCAAAAGGGAAGCTCAGTCTACGTGAAAAGCGTTCTGCATTCCCACGGTTGAAACATTTGGTAGGGGCGTGTTGCCAAATCCTTTATTTACGCGAAAGTTACCTGGATTACTTTTGTAGTTACCTGTGCACCAATTTTGATGCAACTTTCATCACCCCGTAACATTGACTTGCTACAACTGAATTGTGGATCTCCATGTCTACAACACGCTGATCCTTTCCGACCTGCACCTCGGTGCGGAGACCAGCCACGCGCGCGAGGCTACGAGCGTGCTAAAGGGTACCCGCTTTCAGCGGTTGATCCTGTTAGGCGACATCTTTGCCGACCTTAACTTCGCCCGCCTGACCAAGGACCACTGGAAGTTTCTGGGCTATATTCGCAAGCTCTCAAATCCCAAACGCAACATCGAGGTCGTGTGGGTAGAAGGCAATCACGATCATGGGCTTACTAACATCATGTCGCACCTGGTTGGCGTTCGCGTCTACCAGCATTATGCCTGGCAATACCGAGGCCGACGCCACATCGCGATTCACGGACATCAGTTCGACGGTTTCCAGGTGAATAATGTGCGGCTCAGCAAGTTGGGCACTTCGCTCTATCTCAAGTTGCAAAAACTCGACTTCAAACGCAAGCCCATCGTAAGGCTGATTGATCGGCTGAATACACGCTGGCTGCGAATGTCGTCGAAGGTTTCCACGGGAGCTCTGCAGTACGCGCGCCAGCATAATGCCGATCGCATTTTCTGCGGTCACACGCACCAGGCCGTCCATGTCGAAGAAAGCGGAATTGACTATTACAACGCGGGCGGATGGGTTGATTCACGCCTGACTTATCTGACCGTTGACGAACAGGAGGTTCGCATCCATGAATTCAATGAGCACGAATTCAACGAGCACGAGTACCATGAGCGAGCTGACAATCGTGATTCCAGCCAAGAACGAGGCGAAGTTGATCCCGCGCTTGCTGACCTCGCTGACGAATCAGGACTACTCGAAGATGTCGAGTACGAAAGTGTTAGTGGCTGATGCCAACTCGACCGACGGAACCGCCGAGATTGTCCTGAGCTTCTGCAATCGCCTGAACCTAAGCGTGATCCGCGGCGGCATGCCCTCCGTCGGCCGGAATTTGGGAGCGGCGCAGGCGGAGAGCGAGTACGTTCTTTTTCTCGATGCCGATATCGAACTGGCGCATCCCTCGGTAGTACGGCGCGCCGTTGAGCTGGCACAGCGCAAGCGGCTTCATTGTGTTACCACGAACATTCTGTGTCAGGATGGCAACTGGATCGACAAATTGTTTTATGTAGGCAACGATCTCTTCCAGTACCTATCCTGCCTCCATCATCCCTTTGCCACGGGAATGTTCATGCTGTTCGACCTGAAAAGATTCCGCGATCTTGGTGGATTTCACGAACAGGTGCTGTTTGCCGAGGACTACCTGCTGAGCCAACAGGTGGAGCGGAAGCGCTTCGGCATTGTCCGGGGCGGGGTCTACACGACCAACCGCCGCTTCCAGAAGATGGGACACCTACGCGTAGGCTGGCTCTTCCTGAGAATCGCGATGAACTACTGGAACGAAAATTACTTCCTGCGCGATCACAAATATTGGCAGACCTAAACGCAGTTCTGTACTTCAGGCGTTTTCGTCGCTGCCAAGAAACCGGAGCGCAGGCAACCAGCTGGATCCTGCTTTTCCATGGAGCGAACACCTTATCCCGTTGTCTTCAAAAGTGCACAACAATGCCTGTAGACACGCGCACGTTGTTCTGCGTCGTTGCGAAGAATCGCGTCTGCACGTAGTCTCCCTGAAAGCGCCATGCGACCAGGGGAATGATTTTGTAATCGAGGCCGCCGCCCAGCGCGGTGGCAAACGATGTATCGGAGCCGACCCCGTTATTGGCGCTAACATGGGCGCCTCCGAACAACGCCTCTGCGAAGGGACGGAACTTTGCTACGGAGACTGACACCCTGGGGCCGAAGAGGAAATTGCGTTCGGTAAAGCTGGCATTGACAGTGCACGGAAAAGTTCCGGCGGGACAAATTGTAGAAAAGTTCTGCGAGCCGTAATGGCTGTCGAAGTCAGCCACGATGCCGACGAAGGGAATGATCTTGCCTTCCACAGAAGCCTCCCAACCGTTGGTGTTGGCGCGATCGATCGAGGAGAGATCGGTGTTGTAGTAGGAGTAGCCGAAGAATACGTTCCCTCGAGGAATCTGGGCGTTTGCGAGACCTGCGAACAGGAACATCACGAGAACGATGAAGCCAACTCTTTGCATGACAATCGTAACCTTACCTTTCTGACCAATAGCAAAATGCGGCAAGGTTAGATGCCAGAGAAAAGAAATCAGTCAACGGGCGTTTGCGATTCGACTCAGAAGCGCCACACCAGCCCCGTCGATCCCCGGACATCGTACTGATTGGCATCGAGCAGATGGCTGTGCACGACATCGAGTTGCAGCCGCCAGGAAAAGTGCTTAAAGGGGAGTCTACGGTCCGCCCCAGCGCCGACGTCTTCGATGACAGGACTGAAGCTCTCGCCGCCGGTTGTAGTAAATTGGATTCCTGCCGTCACGTGCGCAAACACGCGCCACTTCCCATAGTTCCTGGAAATTCTGGGGCCGATTACTGCGTTGTATTGCACGACTCCGGGCCGGTAAATACCACTGCCATCGAGTACGAATCCGAGGTACGAAAAACGGAGGGATGGCTTTACTTCCACCGACCCATCAAATCCCCGAAAGGTGAGATGGTCGATCACATCTTCCGAATCGGCATAAGCCACTCCGGCATAAACGTTTCCACTTTGGATCAATTGGGCTCTCGATGCGGTGGGAAATAACGTTAAGGTCAGCAACGCCAAAACGACGGCTGCGGTTTTCGACACGAAAATGAGTCCTCCCGGGCAATTATGCCAGCAGCAAATTCTACCTGAATGCGCGAGGTTCGTTAGGTGAAGTTCATTAGATGCAAAGTAATGCAGGCTCAGGATGCCCCATTTGGCCCAAAATTATGCCAGTGCAAGACCGGTACTTTTCACTAAAAAATTACACTCTTTTCATGATTCCGAAAGCCGCGCCAGAGCGTCTATCAATTAGCATGCAATCAACCGATACGAATTGGCAAACATGGCCGCCGCCGCATTGTCTGGCTGCCCTCGAAGGACCGCATAAGGAGTCGAAGTTGAAGCTAAGTTTGAAAACTCGGAATTGTGGCGATGTCCTGATTATTCACTGCCAGGGCCGCATCGTCTATCGCGACGAGGCAGCAGCCCTTTCGCGCTTGGCTGGAGAATTTCTCCAGTATCGCGGCAAGGTGGTGCTTGATCTCAGCGGAGTGAACTCCATTGACAGTGCCGGCATCGGTGAACTGGTTTTGCTGCATACCCAGGCGCAATCTCAAGATGCTGACATGAAATATGCCAGCCCGAGCCCGCTCGTGCGCGAGTTGCTGGGACTTACCAACGTGGATTCGGTACTCGAAATACATCCCAGCCTCTCTGATGCATTGGCGGCGTTCCAGCCTGCGGAAGCTTGCGCTGACTGTTGATTCGCTCGCGATTGATACCTTTCTAACTTTCCCGCTGAAAGCGATAGCGCCCCGCCCGCTCCCGCGCCACCGCCTCGGCGACTTTCAGAAATGCCCGCGCGGCATGCGAGAGCCCGGCTTCCTTGCGATAAATCAAACGCAGCTTGCGTTGTACTCGCAGTTCCCGTACCGGAATCCGCACGAGTTCTCCTCGCGCCACTTCTGTCTCTACACTGATTTCCGGCATCAGGGCCACGCCGCTTCCGAGGGCGACAAACTGCTTGATAGCCTGCAGAGTTGGCAGCTCGAGGTCCATGTGAAGTGGTGTTTTGAGCCGCTGGAAGGTCTGCAAGACTTTTTCCCGATAGGGTGACGAGACAATATGAGCGACAAATGATTCGGCTCCCAGTTGCCGAATACTTACTTCCCGCGCCAAGGCCAATGGATGCTTCGGCGGCACTACTAGCACGAGTTCGTCCAGATACGTCACTACGGAGTGCAGCCTTGATTCCTCCGGTTTGTAAGACAGCACGCCAAGCTCGGCGCTATGCCGTAATACATCGTCCGGGATCCGGCTGCCTAAAGCCCGTTGCACCGTAATCTTGATCATGGGATGCAATCGGCGGAACTCCGCCAGCACAGGCAGCAAGTAAAGTGCCGTGAATTCATTGGCGGCGATTACCAATTTTCCCTTCTGCAATTCGCGCAACTCCGCCAGCGATTCATGAGCGTCGTGACGCAAGTTGAGCAGTTTTTCGGCGTATTCGTAGAGTACCTGTCCCGCATCGGTAAGAACGCCTTCCCGCGAAGAACGGTCGAAGAGCGACTCGCCCAGCTCATCCTCGAGCTTGCGGATGGTCTGGCTTACCGCCGATTGAGTACGGTAAAGTTTCTCCGCGGCACGGGAAAACCGGTGCTCGCGTGCCACCGCCAAGAAGACTTCCAGTTGCGAGAGTTCCATATTCAACCCTTATCTAAACTTCAGTTTCAATTAGTATCTCTTATTATAGAAGATAACTTAATGATTATTAAATAATTATAAGTTTTGCTTTGCCCCGAACTGCCCGTACCATGGCAGAACGACCGATCGCAGTAGATTTCATTTGTTAAAGGAAGACCCATGGCTCCTGACCAGGTGCGCATCACCGTTTTCGACACTACTCTGCGTGACGGAGAACAGTCACCTGGCTGCAGCATGAATCATCAAGAGAAACTACGGTTGGCGCAGCAGATCGACCGCCTGGGGGCTGACGTGATCGAAGCCGGATTCCCGATTGCGTCGGAGGGCGACTTTGAAGCTGTGAAGGCCATTGCCGCGGTCATACGCCGCCCGATCATTGCGGGCCTCGCGCGCGCCTGCCGCCCCGATATCGAGCGAGCCTGGGAGGCTTTGAAAGATGCGGCTCGTCCACGTATTCACGTTTTTCTTGCCACTTCAGATATTCACCTGAAGTACAAGTTGCGTATCACGCGTGAAGAGTGCCTTAGGCAAGCGCGCGAATCGGTCGCCTTCGCCAAGTCGCTCTGTGACGACCTTGAATTTTCTCCCGAAGATGCCACGCGCACCGATCCCGAATTTCTCTGCCGGGTGCTCGAGGCGGTAGCTGAGGCCGGCGCCACCACCTTGAATATTCCTGATACGGTCGGCTACACCGTGCCTGTCGAGTTCGGCGAGTTGATCGCAACCATTCGGCGGCGCGTAAAGGGAATCGAGAATGTCACTATCTCAGCCCACTGCCACAACGATCTGGGCATGGCCGTGGCCAATACCATGGCTGCGGTCGCGGCGGGTGCGCGCCAGGTCGAGTGCACCGTTAACGGTATCGGGGAACGCGCGGGCAATGCTGCTCTCGAAGAGATTGTCATGGCGATGCGGGTTCGTCCCGACCGCTATCCGTACGAAACCGCCATCGCGGGCGAGCACTTGTTTGCGGCCAGCCAAATGTTGAGCGAAATCACGGGCGTGCCGGTGCAACCGAATAAAGCCATCACCGGACGCAATGCATTCGCGCACGAAGCCGGCATCCACCAGGACGGCGTACTCAAGAATCCGTTGACCTACGAGATTATGACGCCGCAGTCGGTCGGCGTGCCGGACTCGAAGCTGGTGCTGGGCAAACACTCTGGCCGTCACGCGCTGGCCATTCGCTGCGAACAACTCGGCTACCAGTTCGACCGCCGAGCGCTGGACGACATTTATCGCCGCTTTGTCCGGCTCGCCGACAAGATCAAGCACGTCGAAGATCACCACTTGCTCGAGCTGATCCGTGACACCCACAAGCCGGCCGCATCCGCGACGCCGTTGTTCGAGCCGTTGCGAACCGCAGTGGCGGCAGCGACCGATGGAGCTCCAAGTCTCGAATCGCATCGCCCGTTTCCGGCGGTACAGGAAGCCAATGTCTTTGGGGTTCCGCTGCCGATGCCTATCGATCATCAGCACGAACAGGAAGACTATCTCTGGGGCGTGTAGCAATACCGACGCAGCAGTTTCCGTTAGACTAGTTTCCCCATGGTTCTGAACCTCTGCATTCTCCCGGGCGATGGAATTGGCCCGGAAGTCACCGAACAAGCTGTCCTAGTCCTACAAGCGGTTGCGGACGGATTCGGACATCACCTTCAGTTGCAGCATAAGAACGTCGGCGGAGCGGCACTGGCTGCGGTGAATGATCCTTTGCCCCTCGACACAATTCAGTCGTGCTTGTCATCCTCTGCGGTCCTGCTGGGTGCGGTGGGAAGTCCCGAGTTCGACCACTTTCCCAACCATCTTCGCCCCGAAGCCGGACTTCTGCGCCTGCGCCGCAAGCTGGGAGCATACGCGAACTTGCGCCCGGCGATATGTTTTCCGGCACTCGAAGACTGTTCTCCGCTGCGTGCCGATCTGATTCGCGGCACAGACATCGTGATCGTTCGCGAATTGCTGGGTGGGCTCTATTTCGGAGAGCCGCGCTCGATCGTGGGCGCAAGCGGTAGTCGCGTTGCCACCAACACCATGACCTACGGCGAGCCCGCTATTGAGCGCATTGCCAGGGTTGCTTTCGACCTTGCTCTGAAGCGGCGCAAGAAAGTTCTCTCCGTCGATAAAGCCAATGTTCTGGAATGTTCCGGCTTGTGGCGCGAGGTAGTGACCCGATGTGCGAAAGATTATCCTAACGTGCAGCTTTCTCACATGTATGTAGATTCCGCTGCCATGTCGTTGGTGCAGCGTCCCCGGGATTTCGACGTGATCCTCACCGAAAACATGTTCGGGGATATTCTCTCCGATCAAGCCGGTGGTGTGGTGGGTTCGCTAGGTCTGTTGGCTTCGGCCAGCATCGGAGGCCCGGTGGGCATTTACGAGCCGGTGCACGGCTCCGCCCCAGACATTGCTGGGAAGGGAATTGCGAATCCGCTGGGCGCGATTCTCTCATCAGCCCTGCTGCTGCGTCATTCCTTTCAATTGGAGCGTGAGGCGGCCTGCATCGAGGAGGTCGTTAATGCAGTGCTGAATCGTGGCTCACGCACCGCAGACTTGATCCGGGCGGCGGCATCACCGATCTCGACTAGTGCGATGGGGGAGAAAGTATCTGAAGCGGTGAAGGAATTGGCTGCGAGGGGAAAATGGAAGTCGGCCTAATCGGCCGCTAGGAGCGCACCTTCACCCTCTCAAATTCTGGGCGAGGGCCCTTCGGGCAGGGTCTCCACTGGCTGTGCAGCTCCTGCGGAACTGCCGTCATATTTGCCGGTTAGATCATACCAACGTATCCGCAGCATCTCCTGAAACATGCGCGCCCCGTCTATCACGGGATGGATCCGCGTCCCTCCCGCGTGCCCCCAGCGTACCGGGACTTCTTCAATATGGAATCCGAACTTGCGTGCCAGAAAAAGAATCTCCGGATCGAACCCCCAGCGCTCGATCCGCTGTAGCGGCAGGACGGTTTGCACGGTCCGGCGGGTAAATGCTTTGAAGCCGCATTGCGTATCCTTAAACTGGAGGCCCAGGATAAGCCGGTTCAACAAATTGAAAATTCTTCCAAACAATTGCCGGTGGAGCGACTGCCGCTGGGTCTGCAGCTCCGCCCGCAACCAGCGGGAACCCATGGCAATGTCAGCCCCCGCCTCAATTGCCTTCAACAACTTCGGCATCTCCTCGATTGGCGAGGATAGGTCAGCATCGCTGAATACAATTACTTCGCCTCGGGCTTCTAACATCCCATGACGGACGCTGTACCCCTTACCGCGATTACCCGGATTCTCCACCAACCGAAGCAAAGGATCTTTTTCGGCAAACGAGCGGACGATCTCCGCCGTGTTGTCATGCGACCCGTCGTTCACCACAATCACTTCCGCATCCCACCCTTGCTGGTGCACGTAGGCCAGCACCTGCTCCAAAGTCGGCGCCAGACGCCTACCTTCGTTGTATGCCGGGATGACGATGCTGTATGTCATATTTTGCAATCGAATCCACTGCGGCATGCTTATCCGCTACAGCGGGAATGCATAAGATGTGCCAGACCCCGGTCCCGTTGCCTGGAAAAACCGGAGAATTGCTCCGCTAATTGTACGTCTGGGAGCCTAGCAGAAGTAACCGGAAACTGAAGAACCGCTCTTATGCCGCGCTACGCTGTTGGATAAGCATGCTGAAGAATTCGTCCACCAGTTGGGCATCCCACAAGCCCTGGCGGGCCTCCTCGCGCATCGTTTGCGCAGCCTGATCATGGGAAAGCGCGGGTTTGTAAGGCCGTGCCGTACACAGGGCGTCATAGACGTCCACCACCTGTAAAACCCGTGGCAGGAGCGGGATCTCGCCAGCCCGCATCCCGTCGGGATAGCCAGATCCATCGCTATGCTCATGGTGATGCCGAATGATGGGCAGCACCAACCGCAAAGACTTCAAGGGCTTGCAGATGTTTTCTCCGGTCGCCGGATGTTGCTTCATGACTTCCCATTCATTTATCGTCAGGTTGCTGCCTTTTTTCAGGATTCCGTCAGGCACCGCAATCTTGCCCAGATCGTGCAAATACCCGCCGCGCCGCAGGGCTACGATGGAATCTTCATTCAGTCCCAGATGCTGTCCCAAATCTGCAGCGCGCGTGGCCAGCCGTTCGCAGTGACCCTCGGTGTAAGGGTCGCGGCTTTCGACGATCAGGCCGAGGGTACAGAGGACGGAATCAGCAGTTTCCAGCTCATCGGTGAATTCCTTGACCCGCAGCAGCGATTTCACTCGCGCCTTCAATTCTTCCGCCAGCACTGGCTTGTTCAGGAAGTCGTCCGCCCCCGCTTCGATTCCGCGCACCTTGTCGGAGCTATCGGCCAAACCGGTAATTAGGACAAAAGGGATCAGGCGGGTTGCAGGGTCGCCTTTCAGATCCCGGCAAAATTCATACCCGGATTTGCCCGGCATTCTCACATCGGACAAAATCAGGTCGGGCATCTGCCGCCGCACCTCGGCCTCCGCTTGCTGTGCATCGGCTGCCGTTACCACGTCATAACCACTCATGGTGAGCAACTGGGTCATCAGTCCAGCGATGGTGGGCTGATCGTCCACCACGAGAATCCGCGGAGGACGCCGCACTGGCCACAAACTGCGGCGAGCCTTATCAGAACCCGCTTCTGGCTGGGGAGTCGCTTGTGGCGCAGACCCAGTCAAACGGGGATCGTAGGGAAAACTCATCTCAATCTATCTTTCGATCTTTCAATTTTACTGCAATCTTGTGGGGAGTGCCCTTACCTGTTGCGGTACCGACTCGGAGGAGCCCTCGGTTAGTTTCCCGGATCTGAACCTGGGGCGAAGTTAGCGCTCGTCGATTGTGACTTCTAGACTTGTCCGGCATCGCGCTTTCTGCAAGGCTCGGCCCATGCTCCGCATTGTGCAATCTCGCCTCAGGACAGGTGTGCCGGTCTTTAGTTCTTGAGTTCTTGTTCTTCTAATTCGTTCTTGTTCTTCTAATTCTTGCAAATGCTGTAGCCGCCACTTCCAAACCTCACGCCATCGCTTTCGGGAAATGGACAACGGCTCAATTGTCTCTCGATTCCAGCGGCGGAGACGAAAAGCCCCTGGGTGCTCGAAATTCGGTCACTCCTCGTAGATGCTCGCGTGAAGGAGTTCACTTCGGCCTCGCTCGCGATGCTACAGATCGCGTGTTTGTGGTACACAGAGGCTTTCGCGTCAACGACAGCCTGCCGCAGGAATCTGCTTCGCCGCCCCATTGGCAATGGCAGGGCGGGGGTGGCTGCTTGTCGACCGCGTCAACGGGCATGTTTCTGCGATCAACCTTCCTGAGTTTGATCCCGTCCACTCCGCCGCCGGCTGGTATCGCGATTACGCAGCCTATTGCGGAGTCTCCGAAGACGGCAAGAAAGTTTTTGCCGTCGTAGCGCAAATCAGCCGACGCAAACCGGTGCTGAAGAAGCTGCTTGATGGCGCAACCTTGGGCGGAGAACCAAGAGACTCGGCCACTCCAGATTCTGCTTGTCCAACTCCCGACTGGCAGCGAGCTCTTGCTCGCGTTACGTTCGAGGTCGCAGGTTCTCCCAAGCAAACTTTCGCAATCCGTGGGCACACGGTGGATTTGATCTATAAGGGCGAAGACCCCGAAGACGAAGAAGCTTCGAAATAAGTAAGCCCTTTCACCGATCGAGAGAGTTTAACTTTCTCAGAGCTTAGAACTGAGCTGTTACCGCGCTTCGACCACCGGCAGTTCCTCCGGCGCGCTTCTTTCTTTCACCTTTGCGCTGGTCACGAGAATCACAGAGAGCACGACAATGACGCTGCCCATCACGATGAAGCGGTCTACGCGCTCGTGCAGAACCAGCCAACCGAGAAAGACCGCGACCACAGGATTCACGTACGCATAGGTCGACACCTTCGATGTAGGCACGTGCTTGAGCAGCCAGATGTAGGCCGTGTATCCGATCCACGAGCCGCAGACCACGAGATACAGCACGACGCTCACACCGCGTGTTGTCCATGTCGCGCGCGAGAAATCTCCTAAGATTAAAGCAAATAAAAAGTTCGCTGCGCCCGCGGCAGTTACCTGCCAGGCAGTTGCGCTGAATAGGTCCATGCCGGATTGCCAGCGTTTCGACAGCACCGAACCGAGCGCCCAGGAAAACGATCCGCCAATCAGGCTCAATGAGGGGAGCAGCTCACGGCGCCCCATCGCCGAGGTCGAGTGCAACTCCGGCCAAAACAGAACGAACAGCCCCACGATTCCCAGCGCCAGGCCAGCTTTGCCTCTCCACGAAATGTGGTGGTGGCCGAGCAGCAGCGAATCCAGAACCAGAAACCACAACGGCGTGATGGCGACGATCAGCGCAGCCAGCCCCGATGGCACAGAAAGCTCAGCCCATGACAGGGTTAGGTTGCCGCCCATCAGCAGCAAGATTCCCACCACCGAAGCCAGCGCGATTTGCCGCGCTGAATACCAAATCCTGCGGCCCGTCGCCGCGCATACCATCAGCATCACCAGGCCAGCGATCGAGAACCTCACCCCGCACATCAGTGCTGGTGGAATGGTCTGTACCGCGATGTCGATCGCCAAATACGTCGATCCCCAGAACAGATACACCAGCCCGAAGGCGAGGATTACCGCAAACCGGCTTGGGCGCTGCACTTGAGACATGAGGATGAAGAAATCCGAGGGAGCCAAAAGATATCAGACGAGCCGGACTGAGAGGTGGATTCTAACTTTCCGTAACATGTTCGCGCTCATCACACGAGAGGCCGGCGCGAAAGTCTACCGCAGCTTCTCGTACTCTGCCCTAGCTTCTTTCAAGATAGGCACGTCGGGGTCGGCATCCTTCCATAATGCGAAGAAATCCTGATAAGCGGCCCTCGCTTTCGCCGAGTCGCTAGTCACTATATATGCCCGCCCCAGTCCAAGTTTAGCCAGCGAATGCTCTGGAGCCACCGGGGCGACGCCGCGATGGTCAACAATCTTCTGAAATTCCACGATCGCATCCGTCCCGCGTTTTGCCTGCAGATACGCCAGACCTCGAACGTAGATGGGAAACAGCCCTTGGCTGGTTCCCATTTCGAAGGGAGTCGATGCCCGCAGCGCATCGATCGCCGGTTCCGGTGTCTTGCGATTCAATGCCGTCAAAGCCCCCGCGCAAGGGATCCAGACGTCGTGCAAAAGGGTGTCGCTCGGGAAGCGGCGTGTCAAGTCCTCCGTGACCGCCTGGGCACGGCTCCCGTCCCCTATCATTGCCAAGGTCAATGCCAGTGGTTCCATGTTGCTACGGCCATGTGCCAAGGCGGAACTTGACGCGGCCAGTTCTCGCGCCTTCGAGGCGTTTCCCACTTCAGCCTGGGTCACGGCCCAGGCTGCCTGGGTATCCGCGGTGGTTTCCTTGAAGCCAAGGCGGTCGGTGACCTGTGTCGAACGGATCACCAATTCACTGGCTTTCTGCATTTGTCCATGTGCCGCCGCGACGCTGGCAGCTTCGTTCAGCAGTAACCACTCGCTGGGTTTCCCCTCGGCCCACTTAATTTGCCGCTGCATTCCATCGCTGTCACCGGCTAGAAATGCCACTTGGTAAGATAACTGGTGAATAAACAGGTTGTCCGCCTTCGCATCCACCGCCCGTTGCAGGACGGAACGAGCTTCCTCAATCCGGTTCAGCGCCATGTATCCGCCTGCCGAGTGGGAGTAACCAAACGGAGACGAGGATTCAAGCCTCGTGAACTCGTCCCCCTCCTCGATCGCCTTGTCGAACTGCCCAAAATAAAGGCCGTATTCCAAGGCGAGGTTCGCATAAGCGCTGGAATCGTTTGGATACGTCCGTTGTGCCAGTTCCAGCGTCGCTCGATCTTTGTCGATGTCGCCGGTGGCGGTATAGAAATGATCTGTGATGTAGAACCTCTCGCGCTCGCTTACGCGGTCTTTAAGCTCGAAGGCCTTGCGGGCAGCCTGTACCGATTGATCCTCCTCGCCCAGGTTGTTGTAAATGGCCGCCATGCGGGCATAGGCCATAGCAAAATTCGGGTCCAGTTCGACTGCGTGCTGGAATAAAGGCAGGGATTCAGCCTCGCCGCCGCCGTTTCGCATCTGGTCAGCCGCGGCATATGCCTTCAACGCTTCGAGAGACGACGTAGTCGCCTCGGTAACCGGCGTATCGAACTGCTGAATCGACGCCAGCGACTCGCCCAGCTTTCCGCGGAGGCTTGACGCGGCTTTCCCCACAGCAGGCAGCACCGCTTCTTTTGTCGCTGCCGTAATCTGTTCTCGGGCCAGGGAGTCGCCGGTCGCACAGTTGGTGGCATCGAGTGCGACTACGTATTGGCTTCCGAGAGTCGCTATCGAACCGCTCAACATGGCTTTGATGTGCTCGCGCTCGCAGATCTCCCGCGCCACGCTGCCCGTGACCCGCTCGTCTTTGCCGCGGCCCATGAATTGCAGCACTTTGCGGACCGTCTGGTCGGGCACGATATTCAGATATGGCGATTGCTCGAGTTGCACCGCCAACGCCTGCTTCAGGGTTCCGTCAAACACCGCGTCGCCCGTGGTGTTCACGAAGTCGGCCAGCAACACGCTATCTTTTTCCGTCAACTTCGCCGAGCTTCGGGAACGCAGGTAATATCCACCGCCTAGCACGGCCGCGAGACTTACCAAGGCAACGGGCCCCAGCAGCTTCCAGGATTTTTTTGCTGCGATACCGCTAGTCTGCGTAATCGGTACTCCGCTCGACGATGCAGCGGCAACACTCGTCGAAGGGGAGACAGGGTGAGAGCCGGACGGCGGAGCGATGGGGCGAGACCCCTGAACTTCGGGCGCCGAAACCGCAGGAGATGAATCCGACGTGGCCGAAACCGCCCGCCCGCTTCCCGTGTCGCGCTTCAGGCGTTGCAGGTCGGCGCGAATGTCGGCCGCGTGCTGGTAGCGCAGGTTGCGATCCTTCTCGATCGCCTTGTTGATCACGTCCTCCAGTTTCGCCGGCAGATCGGGATTCAGGCGGACCGGCGACACGGGGGCACGATCCAGAATCGCCTGAAAAATCAGAGCCGAGGTTGCTCCGCGGAATGGCAGCGTGCCTGTGGCCATCTCGTACAGCACGACGCCAAAGGAAAAAAGATCAGTGCGTGAATCCAGTTCCTTGCCCTTTGCCTGCTCCGGAGACATATAAGCTACCGTACCCAGAGTAGAACCCGGACTGGTGAGATGCTCTTCGACCGCTACATCCGTGGGCGCGGTTACGTCGGCCACATGCGCGGGTGACGCGGGATTGGTTTTCACCTTGGCCAGGCCGAAATCCAAAATCTTGGCATGTCCGCGCTTGGTCACAAAAATGTTTGCCGGCTTGATGTCGCGATGCACAATGCCTTCAGCGTGTGCCGCATCGAGCGCATCAGCGATCTCAGACCCCAAGTCGAGGATCGTTTCCAAATCCATCGGGCGGGATCCGATAACATGCTTCAGCGTAACCCCGTCAAGGAACTCCATGACTAGGTACGCACGCGCATTCTCCTCGCCGATGTCGTAAATGGTGCAGATGTTGGGATGATTCAGCGCGGATGCGGCTTTGGCTTCTCGCCGGAATCGTTCAAGGGCCTGGCGATCCTGGGCCAGATCTTCAGGCAGAAATTTCAGCGCGACGAAGCGTCCGAGGCGCGTGTCTTCAGCCTTGTAGACGACCCCCATACCGCCGCCGCCGAGCTTTTCGATGATCCGGTAATGTGAGATGGTCTGTTCGAGCAAGTTGGGTCCCGTGGTTGGAGTGCAGCCATGCTACGGCGCAAGCCGGGGGAAGTCAAAGGCCGAACAGGCCCCAGTTCTGCCTTAAAAATGACCTCAAGCCGGACTGCGTTCCGGATTGCCGATTCAGTTGGGGGTTACGCTGTGTACCGCCTCAAGCTATAATGATTTAGTGATGTTGATGGTTTCCGATGCTGCGCAACAAACTCAATTCGCATCTGCGCAATCCGCATCTGCCCGAGTGCTGGCTGCACTGCCTGGTGTGTCCGCGGCGCTATCGGGCGAACCTGCCTTCCCGCCTGCGTCCCAGCCTGTTCGGTAGCGACTAGTCTCTAAGTCTTCCTGCCAGATTCGCTTCGACCTACGTAAGTCTGAACCTGGGCTGCGACGGTCAGAGGTTTTGTTCACTGACAACTGGCGGCTGACAACTGACGGCCGCTTCCGGAGGATTCCAATGACCACCAAGACTATGACCGCCGTGACCGGACCAAAGATTAAGACTGCCCTGCCCGGGCCCAACGCCAAACGCGTGCTCGCAGGCGACCAGCAATATATTTCGCCGTCCTATACCCGCTCCTATCCTCTCGTGGCCAAGAGCGGCCGCGGCATCGTCGTTACAGACGTGGACGGCAACGAGTTCTATGACTTCTCGGCGGGGATCGCCGTGGTCTCAACCGGACACTGCCACCCGCACGTGGTTGCCGCTATGCAGAAGCAGGCAGGAGAGCTGATTCACATGTCGGGCACCGATTTTTATTACGAGAGCATGGTGACGCTCGCGGAGCGCCTTTCGAAGATCGCACCCATGCCGGGTCCACACAAGATTTATTACGGCAACTCGGGCGCGGAAGCTATCGAATGCGCGCTCAAGCTGGCGCGTTATCACACCAAACGCCAGAACGTCATTGCGTTCTTCGGCGCGTTTCACGGACGCACCATGGGCGCGCTGTCGCTGACCGCTTCCAAACCCCAGCAGCGGCGTCGTTTTGCGCCGCTTGTGCCCGGAGTGACTCACGTGCAATATCCAGATATTTATCGTGGGCGCAAAGATGCTACACAGGATGCGGACGCGTTTGCTCTCGACTGTGCGCGCTTCATCGAAGAAAAGCTGTTCAAGACGACGCTGCCTCCCGAGGAAGTAGCTGCGATCTTCGTCGAGCCGGTGCAGGGCGAGGGTGGCTACGTGGTCGCGCCGACTATCTTTATGCAGGAACTGCGCCGCATCTGCGATCGGCATGGCATCCTGTTGGTGGCAGATGAAGTTCAGAGTGGCGCGGGCCGTACCGGCAAATGGTGGGCGATTGAACATACGGGCGTTGAACCGGACATGGTTTGCATGGCGAAGGGCATTGCTTCGGGAATGCCGCTGGGCATCACAATGACGCGTTCGGAACTCATGGACTGGGTGCCGGGTTCGCACGCTTCAACCTTTGGAGGTAATCCTGTGTGCATCGCGGCGGCGCTGGCTACACTCGACGTAATCGAAGAGGAACATCTGCTTGAGCACACCAGCGAGGTAGGTGCACATATGATGAAGCGGATGGCGAGCTGGCCGGCGAAGCTGAAGCTGGTGGGCGACGTCCGCGGCCGCGGGTTGATGATCGGCGTCGACATCGTGAAGGACAAACTAAGCAAGGAGTATGCTGCGGCGGAGCGCGACAAGATCATCGAGCGCGCATTCGAGCAGGGCGTGCTGTTCCTAGGCTGCGGGCCAAGTTCCATTCGGTTGTGCCCGCCGCTTGTGGTCACGAAAGACGAAACGGACGTTGCGCTGGATGTGCTGGAAGAGTGCATTAAGCAGGTGGGCATCTAGCGACCGGCTTCGATCGCTCGAACTCATGCCACCTCTGTTTGTCTTCAGGGGTGGCTTTTTTTCTGGGAAAGGCGGCGGGTCCTAGCAACTCCCGACCATAAAATCCAGCGCGCGGGCGATGTATGGTTTGAGTTCCTTCCGGGGTACTACCGCGTCAAGCATCCCATGGTCAAGCAGAAATTCGCTGCGCTGAAAGCCGGAGGGTAATTTTTGCCGGATGGTCTGCTCGATCACCCGTGGCCCCGCAAACCCGATCAGGGCACCGGGCTCTGCAATATTCAAATCACCAAGCATGGCAAACGATGCCGTCACGCCGCCCGTGGTCGGATCGGTCAGAATGGAGATGTATGGAACCTTCACCTTATCCAGCCGAGCCAGGGCAGCGGAGATCTTAGCCAGTTGCATCAAGCTGACCACCCCCTCCATCATGCGGGCTCCACCCGAAGCGGAGACGATAATCAACGGCGTTTTCGAGTCCAAGGCGCGCTCGACGCCGCGAGTGATCATTTCACCCACTACCGCTCCCATGCTCCCGCCAATGAAGGCATACTCCATTGCGCTGATGACCACAGGCCGTCCGAGCAATTTGCCCTGCGCGTTGATCACGGCGTCATTCAATCCGGTGTCATGCTGCGCCTGCCGTAGCCGCGACGAGTAATGCTTGAGGTCCACGAACTTTAGCGGATCAGTCGACGAGAGATTGCCGTCGAACGTCTCATATTGATTCTCGTCCAGAAGCAGGGCCAGCCTTTTCCGGGCATCGATGCGAAAGTGCTTTTCGCACTTCGGACACACGTTCAAATTCTCTTCCAGATCTTTTTTCCAGATGATCTGCCGGCAACTCTCGCACTTCACCCACAGTCCTTCGGTGCGAACGGTCTTCTCGCCCGACGCATTCACCTCACCGGATTCACGCTTAAACCAAGCCATAAGAGTTGTCAGTACCTGGTCCCAGTACTTGTTGCTCAGTACCTGGTACTCAGCACCTGGCAAAAATCAGCGGTTTTTCCAGGTACCAGGTACTTAGTACTCAATGCCCCTCTGTGCCATCACACCCTTTTCATAAGCATGTTTCACTTGCCGCATCTCCGTAACCGTATCCGCAGCCTCGACAATTGTGGGGTGCGCGTTCCTCCCCGTCAAGATTACATGCACCATTTCGGGTTTTTTCTTAAGGCTCTCCACCACCCGCGCCGGGTCCAGCATGCCATAACTGATCGCGTAGTTGATCTCATCCAGCACCACCAGATCCCACTCACCCGATTGAATCGCCTTCTCTCCCTCGGCCCAGGCGTCTTCAACCATCTTCACATCTTCCGGATGGGGTTTCTCGGAGCCCACTTTTACGAATCCTCGCCCCATCTGCTTCATCACGAACTTGTCTCCGAAGGCCTTCACCGCATCCAGTTCTCCGTAGTGCCACGATCCCTTCAAGAACTGCAGCATCAGAACTTTCATCCCCTGGCCCACGGCGCGCAAAGCGGTACCCATCGCCGCCGTTGTCTTACCTTTTCCCGGCCCGGTGTTGACGATGATGAGACCGCGACGAACGTCAGTCATGATGGCAGGATGCTTGATTCTACTAGAAAGTCTTTGCGGGCGTGGACGCGAACCACAAACTCTCTTGTGGAGGAGGAGGGATGAACGGCAAAATATAGAGCAATGAGATGCAAACGCTACATGAGGCAGTAGTTATGATCGTCGCGTGATGGTCGTAACTCGCTTCCATCGCTTGGGCCAAGGGCTTGTTGTTTCAAACTATGATGCTTCTTCAAAAAGCTGGACTTTTCCACGGAACCCAAGCATCAAAGCATGCGTATCGAGTGGAAGCAGATCTCTGTCCCTTGCAGACTGCGGAGGTCTCGTTCGTGATCAACAATTGTGCGGTGTTATTGTTCTGCGTGCTTGGGGTCGTACCTGGATTTTGCTCTCAGCACGTCGCTCTTCATCCCCGACCCGGGTTCAGTGCGGCCGACCAGGAAATCATTCGCGAGATCGTCGATATGGAACGACAGGCTAAAGAAGCCAGTCTGCAGCGCGACGCAGATTTTCCGCTGCGAACTCTCGCTGACGACTACGTCGCCATCACCCCGCTCGGCCAAGTCACCACCAAACAGGAAGCCATTTCTGCCCGCCGCAGTGGCCAGCTGCGCTACGAGTCGATGAACATCACTGACATGGTGGTCCGACTCTACGGCGATACCGCAGTGGTTACCGCGCGCGCCGATGTCAAAGGCCATCAGCTGGGAGAAGATTTCAGCGGGCTCTATCGTTATACTCGCGTCTGGGTCCGCCGCAACGGACATTGGCAAACCGTCAGCTACCAGGCTACGGTGACGCAGTGATTGCACGGCAGAATCAAGTCGACCACGAAGTGCAGGCGTAGGCCACACCGGCGGCCAGAGGGAATCAGCACAGCCTTCGTCATTGCGCCTGAGCAGTGTTGCTCGCGTTGTTGTGCTGACCAATATAGAGGATCAACCGGCGGGCGATTCTGCGCAAGAGATCTTGAACATTCTCTCCGCCCCGTTAGGGAAAAAGCCGTGAGGCGCGAAACACAGAAGAATTATTCTAAGTTTCTTGTTCCTTTCGCCACCATCTGTGTGGCGGAAGGCCCCACTCGATCGCCGTCGTCACCGAGCAACGGCGCTGCGATTCGCAGAGCCTCGACTTGCCGCTTTACTTTCAACAGCTCTTGTTCTTTCGCCCGCAATAGTTCCATCACATCTCTCATGGCTTTACTCTCCGATAACTTCGCTATTAAGTAACGATGCCGTTTGACTCTTACTTCCACAAATGTAGGTGCCAGCTGGGCTAGGGACAATGCACGAAGGTGCATGCCGCAGGAGTTCAAATCCTCCGCTTCAATGTCCCGAATGGTAAGGATGGCCTTTCAATATCGTGAATGCCCGGTAGATTTGCTCCAGCAAAACTACACGAGCGAGTTCATGCACCATAGTCATCCTGCCTAGCGAAATTATATGCTGTGCGCCGTTAACGGTTGTCTCGCTGAAGCCATCTGCGGGCCCCACACCAAAGACCAAGGGCAGCGAATTGCGATCCTGGTAGTCTCCGAGAAAACGTGCGAAGCCTTCTGACGAAAGTTCCTTCCCGCGCGAATCCATCAGCACCAGCGTCGATTTCACGGAGCTTGCTTTCTTGCTCGCTTTGGGCTGAGCCGTGCGCCCGCACATTTGCAGAAGAGCGGCTTCATCCCGCAGGGTTACTCCTTCCACTTGCGAATAGCGCGAAATCCGCTTCAGATACTCATCTGTCAGCGACTGAATCGCCGGTTCCTTCGTCTTTCCGATCCATGCGAGCTTGATCTTCACGACAGCGGCTACCGTTTCTTGCGCCGGGCAACCGCAGCAGTGGAAGCAACGCGCTTACGCGGCGCGGTCTTGGTCACGGGAGCGGTCTTCCGCTTTTTCTCTGGCTTTAACTGTGAAGGTTCGAGCCGTTTTGCCGTCTTCCACAGGCGCTCCAGATCGTAGAACTTGCGCGCCTTCTCGGAAAACACGTGAACCACGAAATCCACGTAGTCAACCAGTATCCACTCGCCCTGTTTGTACCCCTCGACGTGCGCCGGTCGTACATCCGCTGTCTTCAGTCGCAGTTCCACTTCGTCCGCAATAGCCTGGACCTGGCGCGGATTCGTGCCGCTGCACAGCACGAAATAATCGGTGAAGGCGCCCGAGCCTTTTTCCATTTCCAGGACTGAAATTTCTTCGGCTTTCTTGTCGAGGCAGGCCTGAATGGCTGCCGCTACCTGTTGTTTCAGTTCGTTTCTTTTCATGCAAGGGTTGGTCGGTAGTCGCTGATCGTTAGTCGTTTGACCCAGCGGGCTGAGTGTTCATTGTAAACGACAGTTGCTTTGCTGTGTTTTTGGCGGTCAGTGATTGCGTCGGCAGGCAAGCTTGAGAAAGACCCAAGACTAATGGCTGCCGCCCTTATACAGTCCCGTTTTCTTGATGTAGTCGGCAACGGCGGGATCCACAAAGCGTGCCAGCGGCTTCCCTGCGGCAGCGGCCTGGCGAATCGTAGTCGAGGAAATCGGCTGGTAGACTTCATCGAGCAGGTGGATGGTTACGCCGTTCAGCACCAAGTCTCCGGTGGCGGCTTGCTTCTTAAATGGAAGCGTCACTTCCTTTCGGGGCCGCAAGCTAGCGGGCAGCGCGTTGGCCACATCTGCGAGGGAAAATCCCGGCCTGCTGGCAACCACGAATTCACACTCACGAAATAGTGCCTCAGGTTGATCCCACTTGGCGATATCCGCGAACGCATCAATGCCGATCAGCAAAAAGAGCCGATCCGTTTTTTTGAAAGACCGCTTGAGCTGCCTGACGGTGTCGATCGTATAATTCGGGTTTGCCAAGCGTTTTTTCTCTTTGCCACTACTTGAGTCCAGGTCTGCGGGCGCTTCGAGCAGCGAAGGCTCGAAGCTTTTCACTGATGCTGTGGCCAGGGCAATCATGGCGTAGCGATGGGGGAAGGCTGACAATGGCTGGCCCTGCTTGTGCGGAGGGACATTCGCAGGTACAAACAGGATGCGGGAAAGCCCACACCTTTCCCGCGCAGCGTGGGTGAGTGCGAGATGCCCACGATGAATGGGATCAAAGGTACCGCCGAAGAGGCCGATATTCATGCGCGCTTAGTGTCTGTGTTTATACGCCCAGTTTGCAAGCCCGATTGACAGACTCGACGTTACCGGTACCTGTGCTTGTCTTGCAAATAGTGCCGCATCGAGGACAAAGGCGATGGGCCTTGGCCGCTAGTGCATTCTTGCTTCGTCCGTTTGGCCAAAAGTTAGCGGGCGAGAAAACAGGGGATGCGAGAACTTGGAATGAACTCTGGTAATCTCGCGCGTTTATAAACCAATAGTTAAGATGGGCTAATGCGGGTAACCCTCCCCCTACTTCGCATTCAACCTGCCCGGGCATCCGTTCTGCGCTACGGAGTGGCGGTCCTTAGCACCACTCTGGCGCTGATCCCGTCACTGCTCCTTCCTAATATTACCGAGAGCCGCCTTGCGGTATTCGCTGTCGCTGTGATGGTGAGTGCCTGGTACGGCGGCTGGAAGCCAGGACTGGTAGCCACATCGTTTGCGCTCACCGTCAGCGCCTACTTCTCATTCTCCGGAGAACACACGCCGGCTCAATTTCGATCGACCATGATCCGGCTGGCACTTTTCGTTGTGTTAGCGGTTCTGATCTGCTGGTTGAATGCAGCCTTGCGGACAACTCAGGAAGGGTTGCGCCGCTCCGAAATGAACTTCCGGTCACTCGTAACCAATGCTCCCTACGGTATCTGCCGTTGCGATTCTGCCGGCAAATTGCTGGATGTAAATCCTGCGCTGCTCGCAATGCTGGGATATTCGTCAGCCCGCGAAATTCTGGGAACACACCTTGGAGCACTCTACGAGGACGCCCAGCACTGGTTCGAACTGGCAGACCATTTACGCGAAACAACGCCTTTCAACCGTCTGATCGTGGAGTGGAAGCGGAAAAATGGCTCGGCCACTGTGCTTCGGGTTTCGGGGCGCGCCGTCTCCGATGCCGGCAGGGAAGGAAGAACCTTCGAGCTGTTTGCCGAAGATGTGACCGAGCGGCACGCCCTGGAACAGCAGCTCCAACAGTCGCAAAAAATGGAGGCTGTAGGAAGGTTGGCGGGGGGCATTGCACATGATTTCAACAACCTTCTGATGGTGATTTCCGGGTACTCGGAATTCTTGCTCGACCGCCTCGGCCCAGAGCCGGAGCTACGCGCTCCGGCGCAGGAGATCGCAAGCGCAGCGGGACGAGCTTCATCCCTCACTCGCCAGCTGCTCGCCTTCAGCCGCAAGCAAATGCTGGCGCCAAAGGTCCTCGATTTGAATGGGGTTGTGACCGAGAACCTGAAGATGCTCACACGCATGATCGGCGAAGACATCGATCTGGTAATGGTCCCGGCAACCGGGCTGGGAGCGGTGCGGGCCGACGTGGGGCAGATGGAACAAGTCATCATGAACCTTGCAGTGAACGCGCGGGACGCCATGCCTTCTGGAGGAAAATTGACGATCGAGACCTCCAACGTGTCCCTCGACGAAGAGTATGCGCACTTTCACGCACCGCTCAAGCCGGGAAACTACGTGATGCTAGCCATAAGCGATACCGGCGCGGGCATGGATTCGGAGACGCAGTCCCACATTTTCGAGCCGTTCTTTACCACGAAGGGGCCGAAAGGAACCGGACTTGGGCTTTCCACCGTTTACGGGATCGTGAAGCAAAGCGGCGGTTATATCTGGGTTTACAGCGAATCGGGAAAGGGTACGACCTTCAAAATATATTTGCCGCGGGTGGCTGAGTCAGCGGATAGCTCGGTCGAAGTTGTTGCTGCAGCGGAACCTGTCGCCACCGAGCCCGGCACAGAAACCATCCTGGTGGTCGAAGACGAGGCCAACCTCCGCTATCTGGCGCGGCAGTTTCTTGAGAAGCAAGGCTATCGGGTGATTGAAGCGGCGGATGGCGCTGTGGCGATGCAGATTGCCGTGGCACACGAGGGAGTGATTCACCTTCTGCTCACTGACGTCATTATGCCCGGCATGAATGGCCGCGAACTCGCGCAAAGAATCTCGGAAATTCGTCCCAATACGAAAGTGCTCTACATGTCCGGTTATACGGAAAACGTGATCGGGCGCGATGGCACACTGGACGCGGGTATTCGCCTGCTCCAAAAGCCCTTTACCCTTCGCGACTTGAATACCAGAGTCCGCGAGGTGCTCAGTTCGAGTCCGTTCCCCCGGGAGGTTGCCATGCCAGTTCGAACTGCTCATGCTCCAGCGGTTCCGCGATTGCCATTGTCACGGGCGCAGCGTTTTCAACTTCAATTGCCCCTGAAGTACCGTCGTCTCGATGAAGAGAAGTGGCATAACGGGAAAACGAGAAACATCAGCCGCTCTGGTTTACTTTTTCAAGCGGAAGATTTCTTGCAGCCCAATGTTGTGCTGGAAATCAACCTGGTGCTGCCGGCGGAGATCGCCGGGCTCTCGCCGACGGAGGTCGTTTGTCGCGGGGAAGTGGTGCGCACGGTGGAGGCCGCCGGGGAACAGATGCCTCCCGCTCTAGCCGCAAAGATTCTGCAATATCGCTTCCAGCACGGTGCGCTCTTGCCGCGGGCGTAGGCGCCGGACGGCCTGGCTCAGTCAGGCGCTCTGGCTGTCTGCGGCTGGGGCCTGCTGCAGCACCTGGTCGCGCAGGGCATCCACTTCTTTGGCCATGGCGTACTTCAGTTCGTCAATTCCCTTGCCGGTTACGGCTGAAATTTCGTGGAGCTTCAGCTTGTGTTTCTTGCAATAGCGTTTGAGCGCAGCGACTTTCTCTTTGTTGGCCACGTCTATCTTTGATGCAACCATGATCACCGGTTTTTCTTCCAGGTGAGCGCCGAAGCTCGCCAACTCGGTGAGAATCACTTCCACATCCTTCACCACGTCGGGACGGCCGCTTGCATCTGAGACATCGATAAGATGGACCAGCAGACGAGTGCGTTCGATATGCCGTAAGAACTGCATTCCCAGACCTGAACCCGTGTGTGCGCCTTCGATGAGTCCCGGAATGTCAGCGACCACGAAGCTGACTTCGTTTTTCGGATCCCCCACAACAACCACGCCGAGATTGGGTTCCAGAGTGGTGAAAGGATAATCGGCGATTTTTGGCCGCGCCGCCGAAATACGGGAAATGAGCGTGGATTTGCCTGCGTTCGGATAGCCGACAAGTCCTACGTCGGCAAGTAGCTTCAGCTCAAGCCGATAATTGTGTTCTTCACCGGGACGCCCAGGCTCGTGCTCGCGCGGGGCCTGATGCACGGAGGTAGCGAAGCGCGCGTTTCCCCGGCCACCCCGGCCACCCTGCGCGATGACGATCCGTTGATCGGCAGCCGAAAAATCAAAAACCTTCTCGCCCGTTTCCTCGTCGTACACAATCGTTCCCAACGGAACTTTCAGAAGCACATCGGCGCCTTCCCGCCCGGTTTTATTGGAGCCCTCGCCGTGGCGTCCTCGTTCAGCTTTGTATTCGGGATTGAAGCGGAAATGAACCAGTGTGTTATGGCGTTCGCTGGATTCCATGATTACGTCTCCGCCTTTGCCCCCGTCTCCGCCCGAGGGTCCGCCACGCGGGACATACTTCTCGCGACGGAACGCCATGCAGCCGTTACCACCATCGCCAGCTTTAACTCGAATTCTTGCCTCATCGATGAACATGTGTGGTTGTGCTTGTCATCCCGAGCTCAGCGCGGGACCTTGGTGTTTGCCTCGAGCGGCATTACTGGTGGAGCAGGCGCGAACCAAGGTCCCTGGCTTCGCTCGGGATGACAATCCGTCTAAAACAAAAAGCCTCGTCCCGAAGGCGAGGCTCAAGCCGCGTCGTACAGCTCGCCGCGGCCCGCCAACCCGCAATGCCGCTACCCAGCGAGACGCAACTACTCCACGGTTTCCATCGGTTCGACCATCACGAACTTGCCCATCGATCCCTTGTTCAAGAACTTGATGCGGCCGGTGATCTTGGCGAACAGAGTATCGTCTTTGCCGCGACCTACGTTGAGCCCTGGTTTCACCGGGGTGCCGCGCTGTCTTACGATGATGGTGCCGCCGGGCACGATCTGTCCGCCGAATGCCTTGAATCCCAGCCGCTGCGCATTCGAGTCGCGGCCATTCCGTGAAGTCCCTTGTCCTTTTTTATGTGCCATCGATTCACTCTCAGTCTTTCGTCACTTCTTTTTCTTGCTTGAGGATTTCTTGGCCGCCTTCTTGGGCGCAGCTTTTTTCTTTGTTTGCGATCTCTTGGCATGAGTCATGGCGGTCGTGGCTTCAGACTCGTGCTCAACAGACTCATGCTCATGGGCCACGGCCTTTTTGGGCTTGGGCTGCTTCTTCGCCAGCTCCGGAGCCTTGAAACTCTGGCCCTCAAAAGCGATCTCAGTGATGCGCACCGCGGTGAACGATTGCCGATGTCCGCGCAGCTTCTTGTACTGCTTCTTGCGCTTGTAGTGGAAAACCAGAATCTTGGCGCCCCGTCCTTCTTCAACTACCTCGCCGACGACGCGCGCTTCCGACTGCGGCTTACCGATCTGCCCCTCGCCGCCCGATACCGCCAGTATCTCGGGGAAGTTGACCTGGCCATCAGTACCGGTGGCCAATTTTTCCACTCGAATCACATCTCCGGGCGCCACCCGGTATTGCTTTCCACCGGCGCGGATAACCGCGTACATACGTCTGCCTCCGTCAAAATATCTTGAAAATCCTCAACCCAAGCTAACCACGCGCACACGGGCGCAATCCGGGACGGCGATTCAAGTTCCGCTGCACTTCTTCTGCTTGCTGTGTTTTCCGCCACGGCGCGTCAGCAGCCAAGGCAGGCGACCTAGAACGGGTCGGCGAGTACAGGCAAACTCAACTATTCTAGCGTGCGCTGTGGAAATCGGTCAATGCGCTTGGCAGAACTTGCCAGGTATGCGAGAATTCCGCCGCGCCTCGGAGGAACCACAACCATGAAGCGACTGTCCGCCATTCTGCTTTGCCTGCTCACACTCACGCTGTCCGGCATGGCGAAGCCCGCAACCAAGAAAACCGCCGCGCCGCCCGCTCCTGATAAAGCCTATCTGCAGAAAATCTGGGACGGATGGGCGACCCTCGATCCCGCCAACGTAGAAAGGTTTTACGCCAGCGGCCCGCATACGTTCTTCGACATCGCCCCGTTGAAATACGGAAGCTGGGACGAATATGACAAGGGAGTGAAAGTTGTGCTCTCCGGTTACAAAAGCGCGAAATTCATAGTGAACGATGACGCCGCCATTCATCCCCACGGTGATTTGGTCTGGGCTACCGCCACGATAAGCGAAGAGATGACCACAAAGGCCGGTAAGGTCGAGATGGGCAACTTCCGCTGGACTGTGGTTTTCGAGGATCAGGACGGCAAGTGGATGATTGTTCACGAACACGTTTCCGCGCCTTTGCAGTAGAAACCGTTGAATCGCGGAGGGACAATCTTCTCAATCCAGCACCGGGCGTTACTGGCGTACTCGCCGGTAATGTGGCGTTCTCTGGTAGAAACAATTCCGTTACGACAGGGTTAATACGAAATGAACGCAGGGAGACGTATATGCGCGACCGCATCGGCATTCTTATTTCGTTTTTCTTGTTAGCCAGCGCGGCATGGAGCCAGCAACCATCACAGAGCATGACCGGCATGGATATGTCGGGTCACGACAAGTCCAACATGAAAGAGATGCCCATGGGTGCGGACAAAGACAGCGACGCCAGCGCACACGCCATGCACTCCATGGAAGGGCACATGGATATGGGCCCGCACATGAAGATGACGGCGTTGCGCCCGCCGAAGCCGGGCGATGCCGCGCGCGCTCAAGATGTAGTAGAAGGCGCGCGCAAAGCCGCGGAGAAGTATGTCGACTATCACGTTGCATTGAACGACGGTTTCAAGATTTTCCATCCTGAAGTTCCCCAAAAGATGTACCACTTCACCAATTACGGGTACGCCATGGAAGCGGCTTTCCGCTTGAATCCTGAGCATCCGACGTCGTTGCTCTACGAAAAGCACGGCGAGGATTACAAACTGATCGGTGTGATGTACACCGCTCCCAAGCGTCTCGGCGAAGATCAACTGGACGAGCGCATTCCGCTCAGCATCGCGCAATGGCACGAGCATGTGAACTTCTGCGCGGCGCCCGTCGGCCGGAAGAATGAATATCTGACTCCGCATCCGCAGTTCGGTTTACGGGGATCAATCAACACTCAGGAAGCCTGCGACGCCGCGGGCGGAACTTTTCATCCCGTCATCTTCAACTGGATGGTGCACGTCTACCCGTTCGAAAAAGATCAGGCCAGCGTCTGGTCGGTCGATCGCCAGCATGGCGACGCTGATTAGGCCTTTAGGTTCCACCATCAAAGCAACGGTTCAAACCCAAATCGCGAATCGCAATCGGCGGGCGATTGAAGCACTGCTTTCGCTCGAAATCGCTGGCTGCCCGCGTTTATTTCCAGATTTGAAATTACATTTCCATCATCAACGTTTATAAGGTGCGTCCTGGCAGCGCGTCGGGTATCGTTGCGTTCATCCATACAAGACACATGGCGAGTGTCCGGACAGGATGCTCCACGGCCTTGCTAACCGAGGCAGGAGCGCTTCGTCAAAAGAAGCAGAAACAAGTTTCGGGACGCGGAACTTTCCGCGTCTCCTCTGCGTAGTGAACTAGAGAAGCGGCCGGCGGGATGGAGCTCAGATCTGGTCGCGGCGTCACAAAAGTTCAACGGGGTTAGGGGATTGTCTCACTTTCGGTTTGGCGGCCCAGGTGAGAAAACCCCCGTGCACAGTCAGGCAGGCGTTGCGGCTTGTCTGCTGAACCCCAGCGGCAGCATTGTATGCGATTCGCGTAGAAACGCAAAAGGCTTTCTCGCGCAAGTCGTGAACCGGGTCGCCTTAACCGTTCTCCGACGAGATTCGGGGAAGAAAAAGGAGCAGTCATGAAGTTCGCGACAGTTTCGAAAAGCTTGGTAATGGGGCTGGCATTGCTGTTGGCTTCGAGCGTCTTTGCGGCAACGAAAGCCAATTTGCAGCTGGGCAATCCGGTGATGGTTAACGGAACAACGCTGAAGCCAGGGGACTACAAGGTGCAGTGGGACGGCACTGGTCCTAGCGTGCAACTCAGCATCCTGCAAGGCAAAAACGTCGTGGTGAAGGCTCAAGCGCGCGTGGTTGACCTGCCAGCCCCATCCGCGAATGACGCGGCGGTGACGGCAAAGCAGGACAGCGGACCCAACTCACTGACCAGCATTCGCTTTCAAGGGAAGAAATTTGCTTTGGACCTGGCACAAGCGACCGAGGGCATGGAGGGAGGTTCGAGCAAGTAGGCCATCCTTCGACGATATCGGACTACAGGGGGCACCAAAATTGTGCTCCCTGTTCTTTCGGTTTAGCTGGGCGAAGCCAGCACGTCGTCGTAATAGTTGACAAGAGCTCTGCGGGGTTTTGCCTTCAGGCCTTTCAAAGGAATCTTTTGCTCGACAGTCGTGTTGCCGGCGAGTCTGGCTCGCCCCAGAAAGAACATGTTTCCGTCCGCCAGTTCGAAATAAATCGGCACCAACATACGGAAATCGTCATTTACCTTGGACTGCGTTACCTTGAAACTGAAAACGATATCTCCGTCCGCCGCCGTATCGAATGAATAGTCGAGCTTGTATGTCGGCAGTTGGGTGCCATAGACGTACTCGTTGAAGAACCAATCCATCTTCTGGCTTCCCCCCAGATCCATTTCGCGCGTCATGTGCTTCTCGACCACGGCCTTGAATTCTTCGGTAGTGGCGGAACGGCCGCCATACGTGCTCACAAAATCGTGCATCATGTCTTTGAAACGCTGGTCGCCGGTCCGGTTATCGCGCATCATCATCCGCACCATGTGCAGGACGTAAGCGCCCTTGGGATAGATGAGGCGCCGAGTGATGTCGAACCCCGTGCGGGAGTTGCTCATGCGATATCCCATCGTGACGGGACCGGCATCAATCGCGCGAAAACCGTCGGCGTTGCGCTCGAGCAGCAGGTCCCGCTCATCGTTCCAGAAAGCGATGAACTTTTTCTGGCTTTGCTCAATGGTGTATAGGTAGATCGAAGCCGACATGTCGGCAAACCCTTCGCTCATCCACTGGTCGCGGTAGGAAGTGAAGCCGACGGTGTGACCCCACCATTGATGCGCCACTTCGTGCGGCGTTACCACCTTCCAGTAACCGCGGTCGCCAAAATCCATGCCGAGTTGATGGCGCACTGTGGTATCGAAGAAGTAACACATGGGAATCCATACCAACTCGGGCCAGGACTGGCCATACCTGCAGTCCGTTTGTTGCGTGATGGCGAGCCGCTTGAACGAAGATGGCCCGAAGTAGTCCGTATAGATTTGGGTGGCGAGTTCGCCTTCGGCCAGGGCCTTCTTGATCAGGCTGGTCGTGCTCATCGAGCCCAGGGCCATACCGGCTTCCATGTGGGATCCCATGGTGGGGAGAGCGTTACCGGCCGCCGCACGCTGCAGGCCCGTCACCCAATCCGGAGGATTTTGGTTGGCGAAGGACTGCACCAGATATTCCGGCTTGGTTAGCTTGACCTCTTCTTCGTTAAATCTGCCAAAGTTGAATCCGGCAAATGTTTGCGGAGCCTCGCTCTTCCAAACCGTCACTTCCTCTCCGCCCTCATGGGTCTCGCTGACCAGTGCCCCGGTAGCTGCAATCTTCATCCCTTTGGGAATGCGGAATGTCATGTCATAGCTGACGCGATCGCCGATTGCGCTGTTGGGATACCAATCCTGGCGCGTGATCGGATAATAATTGCCGCCGCCTTCGTCGAACACCGCCTCTTTGCCACTGTAGGTGGTGGTGAAGGAAAATCTGTCGCCCGCCGCCAGCGCTTTGGGAACGATCACGGAGAAGCCTGCATCGTCATCCTTTCCTTCCTGAATGAACGACAAGGGCTGCCCATCTGCTGTGACACTCTGCACACGGAGAGTGGGAAACAGATCGAAGGGAATCACGCGTGAGCCGTTCACTCTTGCAACGAACGTGGTGGTGGATTTACCGGTGAGGTGCGCATTTTTTTCGATCGTGGTATCGAGCAACTGATGTTCGATGTGGACATGGCCGCCCATGTCCGCATGTCGCCCACTTGCCAGCGGGAAAGCGGCCCAAACTCCATACTTGTTCTCGTCGAAGGTCATTAACCCGACCTCTTCATGCATCACCACACCGGCGCCATGCGGATCGACGATGAAAAGTTCTTTGTCGTTGTAGCGTTTGCCGTGGACGAAGGCAACAAACAGTCTCCCCGGCTCTGGACTAAGCACGTCTTGCAGAATACGAGCATCGAGGTTGTACTTCAGTTCATGGCCATGACGCATCGCGTTTTGGCTGTCTTTGAGCAGCCCATTGTCGCAGCCGCCGGACGCCGCGGTTCCTACCCTCTTGAGTTCGTCATACGTCGAGTCGGTGAAGCGCAGCACCATGTGGCTGAAGTTTTCGCTGAACTCGTTTTCTTTGGTCAGCAGTTTTAGCATGTTCATTTCGGACGCCGGCGGCGAGAGCACAAAATTGCCGTCCCCCACAAAAACGGCTCCCGTCACCTTGCCTTGCACGGCCGTGACGAAGCAGACCGTACCGGAATGCAGATGAAGCGTCGCCGCATCACGCTTGAGCTCAACACTATTCACGCTGATCGCCTCGCCTCCCAGCGTAAGACTGCGTAGGGCCCGATAGGTGGGATCGGAGTTGGGGCCTGCGGGTGCGGTGTTCTGCGCGCAAGCCGGCGACACGGTCACGAAGGATAACCCAGCGATTGCTGAGAGAAATAGAGCAGGGAGGGATTGAATCGTCGCCGTCAAACACATTACGGCGGAACGCAGGGCGCGAACGATAAGTGGCATTAAGCCTCCCGGGGGGAAGGAGATTCGTATTATGCCGACTTCGCCGGGGAATGCAAGTGGCGGGAAATAGACTTGGATCAGAAAAGCCGAGATCCTGAAGCTAAGCAGACGGAGGAAGCTTGCACTCGATCAGCGGCCCGCCGCGAGGCGCGTGGCCAATCGTGGGGGCAGGTTGGCGCCGAAGATGCGATCCTGCGCGGCTTTCAGGTTGTAGGGCGTGCGATGGAAGTGGATGACCTGGGCTTTGGTATCGAAGAGGACGAACGCGGCCCGCCAGTCTCCATCACGCGGTTGCCCGACCGAGCCGGGATTGATCATGTAACGCGTGGCCGGTTTAAGATGCAATGAAACCGACTCGGCTTGGCCGACGGTGCGGTATTCCGGGCGGAATCCGTCTGCGCTGTTGCCGTTAGCGAAGAATCCACCCTGCAGATGAGTATGGCCGAAGAAAGTAAGCGGTGTAGTGTTTGCCAGCAGCGGGACCAGGGCGTCCCCAAGCGAGACGACGTACGCGTCTTCGTCGTCGGGCGAACCGTGAACCAGCTGCACTTCTGGAACCTCTTCGAGGGAGCGCGGCCCCTGCGGCAGAGCCTGCAGCCATGCATAGTGCTCGGGAGTCAACTGGTCGCGGGTCCAAATGGCTGCTGCCGCCGCCATCGGATTGAAATCGTCAAGCTCGAGCAACCCGGTCGCAGCCTTGTCGTGGTTACCCCGAACGAAAATCTTTCCCAAGTCGCGCGAGCGATCCACCACTTCATTGGGCGAAGCTCCGTAGCCGACAACATCGCCTAGATTGACTACAAAATCAAATGATGGAGCGGCCGCGAGGGAGGCCTCCAGCGCTTCGAGGTTAGCGTGAATGTCGCTTAGCAGCAGTATGCGCAATAAACACCAGACGGATGGCGATTATAGAACGAGTGAGAACCGATGAGGATACACGAGCGGGCTTTATTCCGGCTATCGTTCATTCGCATTCACCACCGGGCACCTGGCCCAGTGTCCCTGCGTAACCTCGACCAGCGGCGGGAGGGCGCGCGAACATTCGGGCACGCGGAAGACGCAACGCGGCTCGAAAGCACAGCCCGGAGGCATTTTGTGCAAGGGCGGGACTGTGCCTTCGATGGTTTCCAGCGGGCGCCCAGGATCGGTCTTCAGGTCGGGTACTGCAAGCAGCAGACCACGAGTGTAGGGATGGGCGGGGGCCCGAAAAACCTCACTCTTCGCGGCGAGCTCAACCAGGCTTCCGGCATACATCACGGCGACTCGGTCCGCTACTTGCGAAACTACGGCGAGATCGTGCGAGATGAAAAGCATGGCCAGGCCGAACTTGGAGCGCAATTCAGCCAGCAATTCGAGTATTTGTGCCTGAATGGTAACGTCGAGGGCAGTGGTGGGCTCGTCTGCGATCAACAACTGGGGACGATTCACGATGGCCATCGCGATCATCACCCGCTGTCGCATGCCGCCGGAGAGTTGGTGAGGATAGTCGCGGGCGCGGCGGTCGGGTTCGGGGATGGCGACATCATTCATGGCTTGAACGGCAAGCCGCGCGGCCTCGCTTCTGGAACGAGTGCCATGAGCCAACACAGCTTCAGCGATTTGATCCCCGACGCGCATCACGGGATTGAGTGCGGTCATCGGCTCCTGAAAGATCATCGCGATGCGTGATCCGCGCAGCAGGCGCATGGAGTCGGCGGGAAGAGTAGCGAGATCGCGCGCAGAGCCGTTCTCCGCGAAAACAATCTCGCCCGAAAGCCGTGCCTGGGGCGGAAGCAGGCGCATAATTGCGAGGGAAGTGATGGACTTGCCGGAGCCTGATTCTCCGACCAAACCGAGGACTTCGCTGGGAGCGATGGAAAAGCTGAGATCGCGAACCGCGGGCAGAACAGGCGTTTGTGTAGGGACAGCCGCCCCCGGCTGTCCGGCCGCCCGCAGGGCAGTTGCAGGAAATCCGATGTTCAGGTGGCGAATGTCTAAGAGAGGCGGCACAGTTGCATGGTACCAGCGTGCGTTTGGTGGAGGGAACAGACGCGGCGGCGGTTGCCCACCCGGAAGTCTATTGCCCCAGAATCAGCGGCAGCCCATTCTTGTTATTTCCGATGACGACCACTTTTGAGTTCGGACTCTTCGCCAAATTCTCGGTCGCTTCAATTCCTTTCCATTCCAAAAGGGACGGAGTGATGCCCTGCGCCACAATCTGCTGGAAGTCGCGAACTCCGCCTGCTTCGATTCTCTTGCGCTGCGCCTCCTGGGTTTCCTTCTGCAGACGGAAATTCATGGCCAGCGATTCCTGCTCCGCCTGCTGTTTAGCTTCGATGGCGGCTTTTAAGGTTGCAGGCAATTGAATGTCGCGCAATAGAACATTCTCCACCGTCAAGCCGCGCTGATTGAGTTGGGTGCTGACCTGATCGAAAATCTGCTTGGCCACCATTTCCCGTTCGCCAGTGTAGAGGGCGTTGGCCGTATGGGAGGCCGTGGCTTCGCGAATGGCAGAGCGAAGAGTGGGCTCGACGACAACGTTTTCGTAATCGGCGCCTATCTTCTGGAAGACGTCGGCAGCCCGGTCTGGGTTGAGATGGTAGATGAGGGAGGTGTCGAGGCTCATCATGAGGCCTTCGCTGGAAGGTACGTTGGCCGATTCCTTCAGAGTCTGCGTCTGAACGGAGAGCTCATTATTCGTTTTCAGAGGACTGATGAGGTGAATGCCCTCACCCAGAGTTTCGCCGGCCTGCACTTTGCCGAAGAGCGTGAGGACGCCGACATGGCCGGTGCCGACCCTGGTCACGCAACTGAAGACCAGAATCACCAGCACGAATGCGGCAATGCCTAGCCCGATCAAACGCAGAAGTCCGCCTCCAACTCCGCCGTCAATGATTTTGCCTCGAGTGGGATCAAAAATTGTCATCGTAATCTCCCCGTGGCCGATTTTAGGGTGGTCCTCCGATTGAGATAAGTGACTTCTCTGGGACGATGAGATGCATACCGTGCTGAATCCTCCGGCTCCGCTGGTGCATCTCCTAGGCTTAGACTATGAGCAAGATTTATATCCCTACGCCTCTCAGACAGTATGTTGGCAAGCAATCTACCGTGGAAGTCAAAGCCAGCACCGTTGCCGAAGCCATGACCGCCTTGTTGGCCCAACATCCCGACTTAAAACGCCATCTGTATACCGACGATGGTAAGCTGCGCGCCTTCGTTAACCTCTACGTGAACGACGAGGACATTCGCTACCTGCAGAAAGAGGGAACCCCCGTGAAGGAAGGTGATAACATTTCTATCGTGCCTTCCATTGCGGGAGGCGCGGCATGACTGCAGATCGTGTTATGAGGTTGAGATATCGCGCTTCCGGGGTCTATGCGTTGAAGCTTTCCGCCACAGATCGCTGTTGTATGTGCCCTGCCTGTTGCTAGCTCCCTGATTTTGACGATCCCGGAACACACAATTCAAGCTTCAATCGAGGATTTTATGGCCACCATCACTACAGAGATTCCAGTGACGCTCAGCAAGGATGAAATCCTGCGCTATTCGCGGCACCTGATCATGCCCGAGGTCGGCATGGAGGGTCAGCAGAAGCTGAAGGCAGCGCGCGTGCTTTGCATTGGTGCGGGAGGCCTGGGATCGCCGCTGGCTCTTTATCTGGCGGCCGCGGGAGTGGGCACGCTTGGCCTGGTCGACTTCGATGTGGTGGATTACACCAATCTGCAGCGGCAGATCATTCACTCCACCGCCGATGTGGGACGCAAGAAACTGGATTCCGCGGCAGAAAAGCTGACGGCCATTAATCCATTCCTGAATGTTCGGAAGTTCGACACCCGGTTGAGCAGCGAGAATGCTCTGGATATTTTTCGGGATTTCGACATCATCGCCGACGGCACGGATAACTTTCCCACGCGCTATCTGGTGAACGACGCGTGCGTGCTTACCGGCAAGCCAAACGTTTACGGTTCGATTTTCCGCTTCGAAGGGCAAGCCAGCGTGTTCGCCACGGAGGATGGGCCGTGCTATCGCTGCTTGTATCCTGAGCCGCCACCGCCGGGGCTGGTGCCTTCCTGCGCGGAGGGCGGCGTACTGGGCATTCTGCCGGGATTGGTGGGCGTGATGCAGGCGACAGAGGCTATCAAGTTAATTCTGGGGGCAGGCGAGCCGCTCATCGGCCGGTTGCTGCTGATCGATGCGCTGGGAATGAAGTTTCGCGAACTGAAGCTGCGGAAGAATCCGGATTGCCCGGTTTGCGGCACGCATCCCACAGTGACAAAGCTGATTGACTACAATGAGTTTTGCGGCGTTCGAGGGGAGGAAAAACAGGTGGCAACAGGAGTTCCAGAAATTCAAGTGGAAGAGCTAAAACGACGTTTGGACGCGAAAGAGGATGTCTTCGTCCTCGACGTGCGCGAGCCGCACGAATATCAGATATGCAATATAGGCGGCCATCTGATTCCGCTGAACGATCTGCCGAAGCGGGTAAATGAACTGGATACCAGCCGGGAAATCGTCGTCCATTGTAAAGGGGGCGGGCGCAGCGCCAAGGCAGTCGCGTTCCTGCAGCAGTCGGGGTTCACCAAGGTCCACAATCTTGCCGGCGGGATTACCGCGTGGGCCGATCGGGTGGATCCGAAGGTGCCAAAGTACTGAAGGTCAGTCGTTCGAGACCAGCCGTCGTTGTAAACTCGGACATGGCTTACCCCCGCCGCCCCGCGACCAAGTCTCTCTTCTCTGACCGGGACGACTCTCACGCCAATTCTCCGGCGCACTATCTGGTCGCGCACAGCGACGGCGGTGCGCGCGGCAATCCCGGCCCTGCGGGCTACGGCGTGGTGATCCAGGATCAGTCGGGACGCAGAGTGGCCCAGCTCAGCGAGTACCTCGGCCACCAGACCAACAATTTTGCGGAGTATCAGGGATTGATCGCGGCCCTCGAATACGCCCTGCAACACGGCCCCAAGGCGCTCAAGCTGATCAGCGACTCTGAGTTGCTCGTCCGCCAGATCAAGGGCATTTATAAAGTGAAAAACGCCACGCTGCAAGATCTTCACGGCCTCGCCAAGGAATTAATCGCCCAACTTGACTGGTTCTCCATCGGCCACGCCCTCCGCGAACACAACACGGAAGCCGATCGCCTGGCCAACGAAGCCATGGATAAAGGCATGGGACGAAGTGTGGCCGCCGCAAGCCAGGTGGGCGCGGGCGACTCTCCCGTGCAGCCGGTGCGGGAGGCGAATCGTGCTCCGCAGGAACTAGAAGGCATCATCCGCAACGGCGTCGTCGAATTCATAAAAGAAGGCCTGCCCGAAGGCACGCGAGTGCAAGTCCGGGCAAAGAGGTAGAGGCAGCAGATAGCCGGCAGAAGCTAGTGGCCAGGAGCTTGTTCGTCCGCCGAAGTGTGATCGTGCACGATCTTCCATCCCACAGGAAACTTGCGGAACACCAGCGTGAAGAGCCCATGCGGCGGCATGCCATGAGACATCGTCAACCGCCACGCGCCCCGCACAAACGCCGCGTCCTGACTCAGCACTACTACCCGTAAGCCAGAGAATTCAAGCTGGCCCATTTCGTGCCCGGGGCTTCCATATGTGAAGAGGTAACGGTCCATCGTGGCCTGCCATCCGGTATGCTCCTTGCCGTCAGAGAAGAAAGTCAACTCCGGCGAATTCCAGTAGCCCGCCATAAAGCCTTCCAGATCGTGGCGGTTCCAGGCTTCCTGCTGCTTGCGCAACACGCGCTCGATGGCTTTTGTGTCGTTGCCATAGGCACCTCCAACGTCCTGGGCACAGGCCCGATCGCCGCTTGCAAGCAGCAAGATCGGAAGCCACCAGAAAGAGAACGAAAACAGACGATAGAGGAAAAAGTGATCGCGCATGCGAGCCTCCGGCTCTTGCCAAGCGAGAGCGCACTAGTTTCGCACGACAGAAGGGAACTGTGTGGAAGATTCGCACTCAAAAACGTGGGCGAGTTATCCGGACCTTACGCGCGGCCTTTTTTGGCTGCGATGGTTTTTCCTGCGACTTCCCACGGCCGCTTCGGCCGATTGACCGGAGCTTTATCGCGGTCCTGGATGCGGTCGTAATGATAAGACTCGCTCACGGTCCCGAAGGACTCATTATAAAGGCTCGGCAATCCGAGAGCCTCTTTCAATTCTTCGGTAAATGACTGCAGTGATTTGAGGTGTTCTGCCGTCGCAGGAATTTCTGTCTTCGAGTTCTTCAGAAACTGCTGGTAGCCACGGTTTACCAACTTCGAGATCTCGCTGCCAACCAGGTATCCCGGATACGCGAAAATCTTCACGCCATCCTCGGGCGTCTTCTGAATTGCCGCCGAAACATTGTACTTTCGGAGGAAAACGCGACCATTGGTGCCGGGCGCTTCCGTGACATCGAAACCGTGCTCACGCAGCCAGCCCAGAGCCTCGTCATAAGTTCGTGCTTCAATAGTTTTCGACATTTTAAGTACGCTTTAATCTCTTTTCTTAGATGCAACTCCGTGCAAGCCGTATCTTCCTTAATTTACGCACGCATCGACTTGCAATCCGCATCATCTAAAGACACCATACTAAATAGCGTGTTTCGCTCTTCTTTGCATATTACGATAGTCACAGGGGAATGGTTCGAACATGGAGAAGACTTCAAACAACCTCGGGGTGACAATTTCGACGCACCACGCGCCGGAAGTTGTGGTTCAGCGGCCGGGGCACAGTCTTCTCGAACGGATCGGCAATACTCCACTCCTGCGTTTTGATCGACTCACCGCGCATCTTGCCGGCGTAACAATTTTGGGCAAGGCCGAATGGCACAACCCCGGCGGCTCCGTAAAGGACCGGGCTGCTGCCAATATCGTCGCTGAGGGCCGCCGCAGCGGCCGCTTCAGCGAAGGCAAGACTCTGCTTGACGCCACCAGCGGAAACACGGGCATCGCCTATGCCATGCTGGGCGCGGCAGAGGGATTTCCTGTCACCCTGTGCATGCCGACCAATGTTTCGGCTGAGCGCAAAAAGATCCTGAGCGCCTACGGCGCCAACATTATTTACACCGATCCCGGCGAAGGCTCGGACGGAGCGATTCGCAAGGCCCGCGAGCTTGCCGCCCAGCATCCGGACTTATATTTCTACGCCGATCAATACTCGAACGACTCCAACTGGCTGGCACACTATCACGGCACCGCCAATGAAATCTGGCAACAGACCGAAGGCAGGATTACTCACTTTGTCGCCATGCTGGGTACCAGTGGCACCTTCATGGGCAACACCCGCCGCCTGAAGGAACTCAATCCGGCGGTCCGCTGCATCTCACTGCAGCCCGATTCATCCTTTCACGGTATCGAAGGCGCCAAACACATGGCCAGCGCCATCGTTCCTAAGATTTACGATCCGGCGCTCGCTGATAAGAATCTTGAGATTGCGACCGAAGATGCGCATGCCATGGCTCGTTACGTCGCCCGAAACTGCGGACTGCTGCTGGGGATCTCTGCTGCGGCAGGCATTGCAGGAAGCCTGCGAGTGGCCGAAGAGACGCAACGGATGAAACAGCAGCAGTCGGTCATTGTCACCATCCTCTGCGACTCGGGTGACAAGTATTTGAGTGAGAGGTTCTGGACGGAGGAATAATCGTTTTCTTTTGCGTCGCACAACTTTACAGGAAAAGCCATGAAACAACATCACTACGAAATCCAGGTTGCCTGGACAGGGAATCAGGGCCAGGGCACGAAGACCTACACCAGTTACAAGCGGGACCATGCAATCACCGCTCCAGGAAAACTCTCGACTCTGTTGGCTTCATCCGACCCGGCGTTCCGCGGCGATCGCGCCCGCTACAATCCGGAAGAGCTTTTGGTGGCGAGTCTCTCGTCGTGCCACATGCTCTGGTACCTGCACCTCTGCGCCCTGAATGACATCGTGGTCACCGATTATCAGGATGACGCCAAGGGCGTGATGAGCGAAAAGGCCGACGGGTCGGGAGAATTTGTAGAAGTGACGCTGCGACCTCGGGTGACAGTTGAGGCAGACTCCGACCAAGCCAAGGCGCTAGCGCTTCACGAGGAAGCTCACCGTTATTGTTTCATCGCAAACTCGGTGAAGTTTCCGGTGAGAAACGTCGCTCAGATTATCGTCGCTCGAACCGCCGCAGAAACGCGCTCACTCGTTAAGTGAGCATCGGACCTGGTTCCACCGAACATCAGGTTGTCGAACAATTTCGTAGAGCTAATGTTGAAGCTTGCAAGCACCGAATACGAAACTATCCGCCGGCACGGCGAGGAAACGTATCCGCACGAGTGCTGCGGTGTGCTGCTGGGGCGCATGGATGACGATGGCACGCGCATCGTGACCTCGACGGCGCGCTGCGGCAATACGCGCACCGACTCGCCGCAGAACCGCTACAACATCGATCCTCGGGAACTGGTACGCATTCAGCGTGAGGGGCGCGAGCGCGGCGAGGACATCATCGGTTTCTACCACTCCCATCCCGATCATCCCGCCCGCTGGTCCGAGACCGATCTTGCCGAAGCCCACTGGTTTGGCTGCTCCTACGTCATCACCAGTGTGGAGAAGGGGAAGGCCGCGATCACCAATTCATTCGAGCTCGCTGGTAGCGAAGAAAACAACAAGCGGTTGATCGACGAGGAAATCGAAAACAAGTAGCCAGCTAATCTTTGGGCAGGCGCGCCGTGATGAAATCCGAGGCGTGGCTGGCGGCCGGCGGGTCGAGGTTTGCCAATACGGCAATCACATATACGGCCTGCGGACAGATCTTTAGATCTCCGTTCATCCCGGGTGCGCCTCCGCTATGGCCAAAGCAGCGAACGCCGTCTGGCGAGATATTGTCAGCAAAGCCGTAACCATACTTCGGGCCGCCAGGCCGTGTTTCGACTTTGCCGGTGGTGAGCAGGTCCACGTACTTGGCGTCCAGCAGTTTGTGGTTCGTCAGCGCATTGGCAAATGCGAGCAGGTCCTCGACGGTCGAGTAGCCGCCGCCAGCGGATGTTCCGCGATAAGGAAGCGTTTCAAGGTTGGGACTCCACCCCTTTGCGTTCTCTTTTGTATAGCCGACAGATCGATCGCTGATTGCTATATCCTCCGGGAGTGAGTCGGTGGAGGTCATTCCAGCGGGCTTGAAGATGTGCTCGCGGACGTAATGGTAGTAGTCCTCGGCGCTCGCTTTTTCTACCACCAACCCGAGGAGCAGGAAACCATAGTTGCTGTATTCCCAGCGGCTGCCGGGCTCGAAGGCGAGTCCGCGCTCGCCGTAAAGCTTGACGTAGTCCTGCAACGTGCGGAGTTCGAGGCGATGTTTGTCGAACTCCGAGCCGAAGAAGTCGCCGGTACCCCCGGTATGAGTGAGAAGGTGGTGAATGCTGACCTTGGAAGCGAGTTCTTTGTTGGGATAGTCGGGGAGATATTTGGCTAGCGGATCGGTTAAATTGATTTTGCCAGCCTGCACCAGCTGTAACACCGCGGTCGCGGTGAACATTTTGTTCATCGATCCAATACGAAACTTGGTGTTGAGCTGGTTGGGAGTCCTCTTTTCGCGGTCAGCCATGCCGTAAACTGCGCTGAAGACCGGCTTCCCATTTTTTGCCACGAGAGCTGCGCCGGAAAAACGGTCGGCGGCGGCGGCTCCATCGAGATCTGCGCGAAATGCCTTGAGCGCCTCTGCCTCCGTCATCCGGGGTATGGGAAATTCGGCGGGGCGGGGAATGGGGTGCAGCTCGATGCTTTTGATGACATGCGGTTCCGCGGGATCAACCTCAACCACAATGCGCGCGAACTGTTCGGAACTGCGTTCTTGCAGGATCCCCGAACATTTTGTGGCTTCACACTCGTTGGCTAGCCTCAGATCGAAGCCGCCAGTCTGATCGCGGAAGCCCATTTCACGGTCAATATCTTCGGTGTGAGCCGGATAATTTTTCTGGAGAAACGCGACGAATGTGGCTTTGTCCCCGCTGTTGAACGCCGCGAGCCAGCCGGACAGTTGATGGGCGGCGGGCGTATCGGAAAGTTTCACCTGCGCCGGCAAGTCAGTGGAAGTCATCAGAACGACGGCGACGAGAAAAGGTGCAATCCGGATTTTCATGGGCTTACTATAGTCCTCCGTTTGATTCTTATTGATGTCGAATTCCTTGTGAGACTGATGGATTCGCTGGTTTTTCACAATGGGCGTTCCCGCCGCGACGTTTTCAACCACGGTACGGACGATGAAAAAGTCAAGCATTAGACGGGTAATGGCTGACGCAGTGGGCGCCGCTGCACCAAATCCGGTCACCCGCCTGTGGACGGCGTGCACTCAGCTGAAAATACGGGAGTTACAAACGTGAACTTTTTATTGACTCTGAAATTAAAGAGAGTAGAAACATAATCGTTCTTTGACAACTTCTAGAGTTTTTCCGGTTGGTGCCGCGTCCGGGACTCAAGCGCAGTCACCCTGATCATGCAAATGACCAGGGAGGGCAAGCAAGGGTCTATAGCAAAGCGCTGGTCGAGGAGAACGAGAAGCCCAGTCGAAGGCAGGATAGAGTTCCGAGGCGTTGGGTAGGTTTTTCCGGTTGGCGGTAAGCCCGGAGCCCGAGCGAAGATCGCGTGCGGCATCCCGCAAGGGATCTGCGATAGCAGGTCAAGCAAGGGTCTACAAGCGAGCTACTGGCTGAGACGAACGGACCCAACACCACCTCGGAACTCTTATTTTTTGCGCCGTCTAGAATCCACAAGATATTCAAAGCACCAATTTCCCTAGAGCGGTATGTTCCCATGCTTCTTCGGCGGGTTCTTATCCCGCTTCGTCTCCAGCATGGCCAGAGCCTGGATCAACTTCTTGCGCGTTTCTCGCGGCTGAATGATAGCGTCGATATAGCCGCGGTCGGCGGCGACGTAGGGGCTGGCGAAGCGGTCGCGGAATTCTTCGATCTTTTTCTGGCGTAACTCTTGGCGATCTTGCGGGTTTGGCGCGCCGTCCAGGTCGCGCTTGTAGACGATATCCACCGCACCTTCCGGGCCCATGACGGCGATCTCCGCCGTCGGCCAAGCATAGTTCACATCCGTGCGAATTTGTTTGGACGACATCACGCAATAGGCACCGCCGTAGGCTTTGCGGGTGATCACGGTGACCTTGGGGACTGTGGCTTCGGCGAAAGCGAAGAGCAGCTTCGCGCCGTGCTTGATGATGCCACCGTATTCCTGCGCTGTGCCGGGCAGAAATCCCGGAACATCCTCGAAAGTTACCAGCGGAATGTTGAAGCAATCGCAGAAACGGACGAAGCGCGCGCCTTTGACCGAGGCATTGATGTCGAGCGTCCCTGCCAGCATTGCCGGATTGTTGGCGACGATGCCTACGGAGCGGCCGTCCAGGCGCGCGAATCCTACGACTATATTTTTCGCGTAGTGCTCCTGCACCTCGAAGAAGTAGGCGTCGTCGACCACGGCGTGGATCACCTCCTTCATGTCATAGGGCAGATTCGATTGCGCGGGCACGATGCTGTCGAGCGCGGCATCGGCGCGGGCGTCGTTACCGTCTTCTCCAAGACTGCGGGGGTCGGTGCAGGGTTTGCGCGGCGGGTCGTCCAGATTATTCGACGGTATGAAGCTCAGCAACTCGCGCACCATCGACAGGCACTCGGCATCGTCGTGCGCGAGAAAATGCGCCACGCCTGAGGTTTCGTTGTGCGTCATGGCGCCGCCGAGCTGCTCTTTGGTGACTTCTTCGTGCGTCACCGTCTTTATCACGTCCGGCCCGGTGATGAACATGTGGGAAGTTTTGTCGACCATGAGGACGAAGTCAGTAATCGCGGGCGAATACACAGCGCCGCCCGCGCAAGGGCCCATGATCGCGGAAATCTGCGGAACCACTCCACTGTATAAAGTGTTGCGCAGAAAAATATCCGCATATCCAGCCAGTGACGCAACACCCTCCTGGATGCGCGCGCCTCCGGAGTCGTTCAAGCCAATCACCGGCGCGCCCATCTTTGCGGCGAGATCCATGATCTTGACGATCTTGCCGGCATTCGTTTCCGACAGTGAACCGCCGAAGACGGTGAAGTCCTGTGCGAACACATACACCAACCGGCCCTCGATGCGGCCGTAGCCGGTAATGAAGCCGTCGCCGTAAAACTCTTGCTCGGCCATGCCAAAGTCGTTGCAGCGGTGTGTGACCAGCTTGTCGGTCTCTTCGAAGGTGCCATCGTCGAGCAGAAACTCAATGCGCTCGCGCGCCGACATTTTGCCTTCCTTATGCTGGCGCTCGCGCCGCTTTGCACCTCCACCCTCTTCGGCGAGCTGGTGGCGCTTTTTGAGTTCTGCGATCTTCTCTTCGAGATTCATGAAGGGAGGATTATAGCGGGTGGGTGAGCATGCGGGTGTGCGCCAGATCGCAACCTTAATCGAACGGGCTAAGATGAGGATATGCCAAAGGCGATTGTCGCTATCGGCGGCGGGGAGATAAGAACAAGGGGGACTGCTGCAATCGATCGCGAGATCATCCGCCTCTCCCACAAGAAGAATCCTAAACTTCTTTTTATCCCTACCGCGAGTTCCGATTGTTTGGCGGCGTCTGGGCGTCGATAAACTTCTCACGTCGGCCTACGAAAACGGAACTGTGCTTTCTGGCATCAGTGCAGGCTCAATCTGTTGGTTTCCGGACATTCCGATTCGATGTCTTTTTACAACCCGCGAAAATGGAAATACATAAACGTCAAGGGTCTAGGCCTGATAAACGGGATACATTGCCCCCATTACAGCGGCATGACCCGAGGGATGCCTCGAACAAAGCATTTCCGGGACATGATTCGGAAGACCGGGGGCGTCGGAATTGCGATTGAGAACAACTGTGCCATCGAGTTCATAGATGACCGGTTTTACAGAGTCATCCGCTCGAAAAACTACTCACAAGCATACAGAGTGTACAAGAGCGGCGGCGAAGTGGTCGCAGAGCAAATCCGCCAGGAGAAACAACTCGCGCTTCCTCGAATCCCTCAGCCCGCGGCCCACGACACGTGATGGAGATCTGAAGCGTTGGAGACAATGACCGAACGGCTACTCCAAATCCGCGCCGAGTATCTGGTAGCGATACTTCTTGCCGTCCCAGAAGATGACAGAAGAGGTCTGCTCTCCTTCGCCTTTTTCTTCCATGTAGACACCGAGGATGGTCCTCTTTTTCAGGGCCAGGCGTTTCACCGTGACTGTTTTGAAAGGCAAGTTGATCAGCAGGAATTTCGGCTTGGGCTTATCGGAGCGCCACGCCTCGGGGCCTACGCCGTGGACGATCAGCAGGCAAACGCCTTTGCGCTCCGGTTCGTCAGATGCAAATGTCGAGGTGACTTTGACATCGCCGAAACCGAGAAAATTGTTGTAGGGATCAGCCACGCGAAACCCATATTCAGCCTGGTCGGCCATCGGATTCTTGCAGCGGCCGGCCACCACGAGGTCATCAATCCCGTCGCCGTCAAGATCGCCAACAAACTGCGGCGGGCCACCCAGCAGGGAGCAGTTATCGCCAAATTCTTTGTGCACGTACTCATCGGTGACTGCGGGGACGGGGGACTTGGCGTGCGCCGGCGGCGGAGGCTGCTCCTTCTTGTCGGCGGCGAGCGCGGCCGATGCTGCAAAGATCGCCAACAAGCCAAGCAAAATACCCAAACCCGTAATTCTGGAGAAGGACATACAGCTACTTTAGCCCGGTTTTTCCCTCGAGGGTATCGACGCAGATGGTAAGTGGTGACAAAGGTAACCACTACTTCCGGAAGTGTTCCCACCCTTGCGGCTCGAGTTCGTACCGAATTTGGTCACGTTCCTTGAGGAAGATTGTTCGCCCGCGAGTGATTTGTCCGATTTGCGTGATGGGGACTCCGGCAAGACGAGATGGAATACGCTGGCGGCGCGGCGAGGTAAACAGCAGCTCGTAGTCTTCTCCGCCGTGTAATGCAAGCTGCAGATCGACCTCCTTTGCGGGCCTGCCCACGCAGGACCGCGGAACAGCTTCCGCCTGCAACTCGGCTCCGACACCACTTTCTTCGCAGATGTGGGCCAAGTCAGTCGAGAGCCCGTCACTGGTGTCGATCATGGCGGAGGCCAAACCTTTCTCCCGCAGAATGCGGCCCACTCCGATTCGCGGCTCAGGAAAGAAATGCCGCGGATAATCCCGCGGATTCAGCCCGCCCCTGGGATTCTTCCGCATCTTGACGACGGCGGCTGCGGAGCCACCCAAATATCCGCTGACATAGATGAGATCGCCTGGGTGCGCTCCTGAACGCAATACAGCCTTCCCGGTGGGTGCAGTTCCTATGACTACAATGTCTGCCAGAATTCCATGCGGCGACTCTGCAGTGTCACCACCGGCCAGGGTTACGCGATATCGTTCGGCCAAGCTGATCAGGCCACCTGTGAACCGACGCGTCCAATCTTGCCGCAGAGCCCGCGGCAGAGCCAGGGAGAGAAACGCTGCCACCGGCTCCCCACCCATGGCTGCAATGTCGCTTAATCCCCGTGCCAGACAGCGGTGCCCGACCGATTCCGGCGGATGCCAGTCCAACCGGAAGTGGACTCCCTCGAGAGACAAGTCGGTGGTGACTAGAGTATCCCGGTTATTGTGATCTTTGTCTTTGTCTTTGCCACGGCGGGGCGGGAGTCGCAATACGGCACAGTCGTCTCCAATTCCGGTCCGGATGGCAGAGTTTTTTCCCTGCGCCGCCATGCGGCGAAGCTGGGCAATCAGCGCCTTTTCGGCAATCGTCACGGCAACCAATATAAACGGACAGGCACTCTTATTTAGGGATAGGTGTTTGGAGGTCGAGATGAATCAGTCTTTGGAGCATGCCCGGGTAGTGTCCCAACCCGGTACAATAACCTGTGCCCGGATTACCTGCGATTACCCGCCTTAAGTAACACTTAATGGAACTCTGGCGCGTTGACAGGGAGAACCTAGTTTGTTACCTTGAACCAGTCATTCACCAAGACTTGAGGCTGAGCTAAGTTCTGCATCCGGTTGGGATTGCAGACAAAAGAGGGATTTTTGGCTCTGGCTGTGCGTTTCAGCAGTAAAAGGGCACGTTAGATATTTCCATTCCCAAGATGGGAAGCGTAGCCCGGAAGATCAGGTGGTCCGAACAGGCATTCTGCAACCTTAGAACTTTGCCTGGGGTTCCGGGCCTGATTATTCAAAGCGAAAGGAAGGCATTTGCAGAAGCGTTTCTACATCCTTTTTGTGGCGCGCGGGAACGATGGGCAGCTGCGCAAGATCTCTATCCCCGTCCATTATCTCTATGTATTTGTAGTCGGCGCCGCTATTGGATTCCTGAGCCTCACTGGCATTGCCAGCTCTTATGCGCGCATGCTGCTCAAGGTTTCGCACTACAACCAACTGCGCACAGAGAAAGAGCAGTTGAGGGATCGCTATTCCCGCCTGGAAGAGGTCGCTAAAGAGCGCGACGTTCAGGTCGCATCTCTGGGTTCGATCGCGAGCGAAGTCTCCGCTCTCTACGGATTGAAGTCACAACCCACGCTGGTCACGGCCTCGCAGCAGGAAATCGAGGATGCTGAGGTTAGCTCCTCTCTCGATCAACTCAGCGCCTTGCGCAACTCGGCCCTTACCGGCGCCGCAACCGTTGGCATCAGCCTCGGAATGACCCGCAATGCCACCACGGCTGACTGGTATCGTGCCAACTCTGCGCCCAACCTGTGGCCGGTCGATGGCCAAGTAACAGGCAGCTTCGGGGAGCGCATCGATCCATTCAACGGAGAAGGCGCTTTTCACAGTGGCGTGGATATTGGCAGCACCTACGGGCACCCGATTATCGCGCCCGCGGATGGGGTGGTCACTTTCGCTGACTTTCTTGGCGGATACGGCAAGGCCATCATGGTGGATCACGGCCACGGAATCTCTACCCGCTACGGTCACCTCTCCGGTTTCGCAGTAGCACCCGGGCAGCATGTCCATCGCGGCGACACGATCGGGTATGTCGGCCTAAGCGGACGCTCCACGGGGCCGCACCTGCACTACGAAGTTCGCATCAACGATACGCCGGTCAATCCGTATAAGTACCTTCGGATTACAGTTGCTCACAGCGGCGGCTTCCAGACCGGCGGTTAAGCTCTCACTTCTTAGAATTAAGCCCTGGGCCTCAGATTGTTGCCCTTGCACTCTTCCACTCCCTGGGCTACGTTCATGGGGGACTGAAGAAAGTAAAGCTCCCAGCTCGTTTCTCAGACTTGAGTAAAGCGGCGCACTATGCCAGCGGGCTGAACGATTTTTCTGAGATCTGGCATCTGAGAGCTGAGAACTGAATCATGACCAGCTTCTTCCGCTCGGTGCGCGAAGATATTACCGCTGTCTTTGAATCGGACCCCGCCGCCCGCTCCTACTTCGAGGTCCTCATCCTCTATCCGGGTTTGCACGCGGTGTGGGCGCATCACTTGAACCACTGGCTTTGGCGTCATGGCATGCGCTTCCTGGCGAGGTTCACATCGCAAATCGCGCGTCTGCTCACCGGCATCGAGATTCATCCCGGTGCCGAGATTGGACGCCGTCTGTTCATCGACCACGGCATGGGAACGGTGATCGGCGAGACGGCCATCGTGGGCGACGATGTGACGCTCTACCAGGGCGTTACACTGGGCGGAACGGGCAAAGAAAAGGGCAAGCGCCATCCTACACTGGGAAATAATATTTCGATCGGCTCCGGAGCAAAGCTGTTGGGAAACATCACGATTGGAGATAACTGCCGCGTGGGCGCAGGATCAGTCGTGCTACGCAGTGTGCCGGCAAATTCCACGATCGTGGGTGTGCCGGGACACATTGTTCTGCGCGACGGCAAACGCGTGGTCATTACCGATCCCAAAGACATTCGCGACCCGCTGTCTGACGTAATCATCAAGCTGGCTGCGGAGGTTCACGAGCTGCGCGAGAAATTCCAGAGACACTCGCACGAGGCGCTTGGCGCTGAGCCTGATGTGGTGCTCGACGAGGGGACATCAGCGCCGAATATCTCTCCACAAGAGTTGTTTCAGGACGACTATCAGATCTGAAGTGCAGTGTTTGTGATTGATAAGAACCGAAGTGCGGAGTTGAACCTGACCATTGGCTACCCATACTTGCTCACTGCCTCAATCCCATCCAGCTCTCCGACACCACCAGCGAGTTCCCGGGATTGTGCGGATCGTACTTCACAGACGTAGGCAACCCCAGCCGGCAGGAGTGCAGGTTAATCCACTGGCGGAGATACGTAACGTCCTGCGAACACTCATACGACACACCCGCCACATCGTATTTGTAGATAAGCAGCACGGCGGCATGATGGCCATCGTTCGGCGGCATTTCCTGCACATCAATGACGGTGCCGTCGGTGATGCGTCCGATACCGTCAAGCCACGAGCGGCGTTCCCGTTCAAGTTCCGCGGGTCCCTTGGGCTTTCGCCGCAAGAGGGCATAGGCGCCGAGAACAACTGCGCCGCCCGCCGCTACCAGAGAGTAGAGACCTAATGAATTCATAACTGCGGTACGGAATGGCAGCTGGCGCCGCCAACCCTATTTTGCAGTATCAGCATATGACGGAAGCGCCGTCTGCGGAAGTAGGTTCGCGGTTACCGAAGTCGGGGGCTGTGGAAATCTTCAGCCTGACTCGCGGGCGATCAAAAAATTGAAAAATTCTCGATTCAGGGAATTGGCTGCGGCCAGCACAGACAGCGCCGTTATTTTTGTTTGCAAACAAAATCTTTGGCGATCTCGCCAAAACCGCCTTCCGCTACCTGGCCGAACTGATCGTCGCGGTGCGTCTTCTTGCTGACCACCAACTTGCCGCCCCGGTCGCGGGAGTAGAACCACTCCGAGTTTGCCACGAAGCCCGGCATAGCGCTGGCACCGCAGTTGAACCGAACCCGCGCCCGCAGCTCCACGAAGGGACCGCCTTGGGGCAGTTTGGCGGGTTCTTTATATTCCACGCGAATCCATGCGCTGCGGAGACCATTTCTCGGTGCCGTAACCGAACTAACCAAAATCTGATCGCCCCCAGCGGTGAAGCCGATCTGCCGCCAATCCCCAGCAGCCATTGCTACCACTCCGACGAGTAGAACCGGAGCTAACACTACGGCAACGATGATAATGAGTCCCGTCTTCATAGGGGACGGAGATATGACCATAAGCACGCCGCAGACACTTTGGGGCAAAAGCCGATTTCTGTCAACTGCGGACGATGCGCCTGCGGACGATGCGCCAGAACGGTAATGCCCTAAAGACCACCGGCAGAACCAAAGACTGGCGTTCAGCCAATCGTCTGCTATTGTTGTTTGCTGGGGGAGGACTGCCATAAATGGAAACCCTTTACGCTACGACCATAGAATCGATGATCGGACCGTTGTTTCTGGCAGCTTCTACCAAGGGACTGGTGGCCCTGGAATTCGGCACGAGATTGCCGGGCCAACCATCGATTCGTCCGAACCCGCCCGATCGCAAGGAAAATAAGGGCTTTGCCTTTGAGGACTCGCCTCGGGCGATGGTTCCTTACATGGGTGAGCTGAATGAATATTTTGCCGGAAGGCGGCGCGAGTTCACGTTCCCACTCGATCTTCGCGGAACCGATTTCCAGGTTGCGTGCTGGCGCTCGTTGCTGGCAATTCCTTATGGCGAGACTCGCACCTACGCGGACATTGCCCGTGCGGTCGGCAAGCCAAGCGCCTTTCGAGCCGTGGGCATGGCCAACAATCGCAATCCCATCGCGATCGTTGTTCCCTGCCACCGTGTCATCGCCTCCGACGGCACTCTTTGCGGCTACGGCGGCGGCCTCGATGTGAAGCGCAGGTTGCTCGAACTGGAGGGCGCGTTGACTGGAGTGTTGGCCGCCTAATCGTTTTTGTCTTCCCGAGAGTAGCGAGTGATCCTGGTCTTTTCCGACTCGCACGAAGACCCAGGTTTTGATCGTTCTCGCTCCCCGGATGACAAGCAAGCTACATTCATCGCGATCACAAACCTTTGATCTCTAACGGCAGCGCTTCCACTCTTCCAAGAGCCGGACTCATCTACCTCGCCTTCGTGATGTTCTCCTACACGACGGGCGGTCCCTTCGGACTCGAAGATATGGTAACCACCTCGGGTCCGGGAATGACCCTGATCTACCTGTTGGTGCTGCCGTTTTTCTGGTGTATCCCTGTGTCTCTAGTGTCAGCGGAACTCACCACCGCCATGCCCGTCGAAGGAGGTTTTTACCGCTGGACGCGCGCAGCCTTCGGAGACTTCTGGGGATTCCTGGCCGGATGGTGGAACTGGTCGGCGTCATTTCTGCTGGGCGGCGCTTACGCCGTTCTCTTCACCGATTATCTGGCGTACTACTTTCCCGGCATCACGGGATGGAAGCACTATCTGATTTCGGTTGCGCTCATCGCGGTCATTACCTGGATTAACGTACTCGGCATTCAGATGGTTGGGCAAGTGGCGACGGCGCTGGAGATTTTTATCTTTGTGCCGGTGATGACGATGATCGTGATGGGCCTGATGAATTGGCATCACAATCCTTTTGTTCCGTTGATCCCGCCGCATCAACCTACTTTCAAGATTTTCGGGGTCGGACTGGGTCTAGGCCTGTGGCTGTATTCGGGTTATGAACAACTCTCAACCGTGGCCGAGGAAGTCGAGAATCCGCAACACGCCTACCCCCGGGCTTTGGCCCTGGTGGTGCCGCTTTCGATGGCGGCCTATTTTCTGCCAACGCTGGCTGGGCTGTCTGCAGTTGGAGAGTGGCAGAAGTGGCATTCAGGTTTTTTCTCCGATGCAGCAAGAGCGATAGGCGGACCGTGGATGGGTACGTGGATAACGTTGGCAGCGATGGTCTGCAACGTAGCGCTGCTGAATAGCACCGTCCTCACAACCACTCGCATGCCCTTCGCTATGGCGGAAGACGGATATCTACCTGCCACTCTCACGCGAAAACATTCGCGATATGGCACGCCGTGGCTGGCGATTCTTGTGTCGTCGGCGATCTATGCGCTGCTGGCCTGGCAGAGCCTGACTCAGCTGATCTCTGTTTATATCTGGCTGCGTTCGGCGACTACGGTGCTGACTGTGCTCTCAGCGTGGAAGCTGCGACGCACGCGGCCCGAGATGCCTCGCGCGTTCGTGATTCCCGGCGGCGGGTCGGGACTGATTTATGTGGTCGCTGCACCCGTGGTCATGGCCATGGTCGCGCTGTTGGGCAGCGACCGGTTTGCTTCGATCGGCGGCGTGATTGCGATGATTTTGGGGCCGGTGGTGTATGGCATTGACCGATTCTCTAAACGTAACTCTTGAAGGCTGCGTGTTGGCGCGCGCTTTGAACGTGCTACAATGAGCGACCTTAGTAGTTGCTGCTTCGCAAGGAAACCCTGCGTTTTCCCACACTGAAGCACCAGAAAGAGACGCCAAGAAACTCGTGGCCAAGAACTCCACGCCCGGTGCGGCACCTATCACCTACGCCGACGCAGGTGTCGACATCGACCGCGCCAACCGTACCAAGCAGCGCATCAAATACCTTGCGCACAAGACCTTCACCCGCGGCGTGCTCAGCGAGATAGGAGGTTTTGGTGGCCTCTTCGCGGTGGACAAGACAAAGTACCTCGATCCGGTGCTCGTCTCCAGCGTCGACGGCGTAGGGACGAAACTTAAGATTGCCTTCGAGATGGGCCTGCATTCCACAGTGGGGGCAGACCTGGTCAATCACTGCGTGAACGATATAGCCGTGCAGGGCGCCGCTCCCCTGTTCTTCATGGATTATCTGGCGACGGGGAAGCTTGAACCTTCGATTGCCGAAAAAGTAGTGGAAGGTATTGCCGATGCCTGCAAACACAACGGCTGCGCCCTGATCGGTGGGGAGACGGCCGAAATGCCGGGCTTTTATCCCGCCGGCGAATACGACCTTGCCGGGTTTATCGTGGGCGTGGTGGAACGGGACCGGATCATCACCGGCAAGGATGTACAGATCGGCGACGTCGTTCTTGGACTAGCCTCGAATGGCCTCCACACAAACGGATATTCGCTGGCTCGCAAACTGCTCTTCGAGGTGGCACACTATTCCACCGAGGATTACGTCAACCAGATCAAGAACAAAGTGGGCAATGAGTTGATGCGGACCCACAAGAGCTATTGGCCGGCGCTGAGAAAGCTGATCGACGGCCAGTGCGTCTCCGCGCTTGCCCATGTCACCGGCGGTGGCATCACGGAGAATCTTCCGCGCGTGCTGCCTCGTGGAGTGGCAGCCTCAATCGATCTCGGTTCGTGGCCGGTACCGCCATTGTTCGAGCATCTGCGGGAACTGGGCAACGTTCCGCAAGACGAGATGCTACGAACCTTCAATATGGGACTGGGGATGCTGCTGGTCGTTCCGCTGGCAAAGTTCAAGAAAGCCCAGACCGTTCTCGAACGCGTAGGAGAGAAAGCTTTCACCGTCGGGCGCGTCGTCAAGGGCGAGCGCAAGGTGATCTACAACTGAAGCAATTGTTGATTGCTGATTCTTGATTGCTGATTACAATAGGCTTTTTTCGTTCAACAATTTTCGTTCAACGATCAGAAATCAGCAATCCACCATGCATCCCATCGGCATTCTCCTCTCCGGACGCGGCTCGAACTTCGTCGCCATCGCTGACAGCATCGATGCCGGTCGCATCAACGACGCGCGTATTGCCGTGGTTGTCTCCAACAGATTGAAGGCGCCCGGTATCGCCGTAGCGCGCGGGCGCGGGCTGACCGCGCTAATAATTCCCTCCAAAAACAGACCGCGCGAAGAGCATGATCGCGAAGTTGTCGAAGCTCTAAAACAACAGAATGTTGAGCTGGTTTGCCTCGCGGGATACATGCGCCTGCTCTCGCCATGGTTCGTGAGGCAGTTTCCGCGCCGGATTCTCAACATCCATCCCTCGCTTCTGCCCGCATTCCCCGGCCTGGAAGCACAAGAGCAGGCGTTCGCATACGGGGTAAAAGTTTCCGGCTGTACCGTGCATTTCGTCGATGACGAACTCGATCACGGCGCGATCATCGTACAAAAGACTGTTCCTGTGCTCGACACCGACGACGAACGCACGCTGGCCGCCCGCATCCTTGAGCAAGAACACATTGCGTATACGGAAGCCATCAACATCGTGCTGAAGGAGAATTACGAAATCACGGGAAGAAGATTGAAGACCAGGCAGAAGGCAGAAGGCAGGGGGCAGAAATGAAAGAGTTTTTACACATTCTTTGCCATCTTCACGATTCGCAGCGTCTCCCCATTGTTCAGCGAAGCCTCCTGGCTCTCGATCGCCTCATACCCCTTCGCCTTGTAGAATGCCACCCCGCTCAGAGTCGCACCCATCTCCAGGCGAGTGAAGCCCCCGGCTTTGGCAGACCTTTCGCACGCTTCGAGAATCTGACTGCCAATTCCGCGCCGCGCCCACTCGGGGTGTACGAAGAACGCCCGAATTTTAGCCGCGTCCCGCGATGGGTCGAGCAATGAGTCTTCGCGCATCGCATACTGATCGCCGCCGTACAGAGTGTTGCGCTTACTCCATCCGCCACAGCCGACGATCTGGGCTGCGCTCTGCGATCCTGAAGCCTCTGCGACCAGATAGGTTCCATCGGCAATAAGCTGACTATCCACTCCATACACCGATTTCAGGGCGCCCTCAATCTGCGCCGGCGAGTAGTCCCCAGCCTGCAGGCCACGCACCGAGGCCTCAATCACTTCGCGCAGCCGGGGAACATCTGCTGGAGTTGCCTTTCGTATGCGCACCTCAGTGTGGTGGCTCGCTCTACTGGTCTCTCCGCCCCTTTTTTGCGACATCCTTGTCTGCCGTTCCTGGCTCACCGCTCCCCGGGCGCTTCGGTGCCTTCCGTCATAATTCGAAGGTAACTCGAATAAACATAGATTCGATTCCAACTGCGCCCGCTGGTTTCCTTTACCATCTTCAACTCCTGAAGCGCCCGCATAGCGTTTGTGATAGCGGGCTGGCTCAAATGGAGCTCTTTCGAGGCCGACGAAATCGTCAAGTAAGGCTTCCGCTGGAAAAGATCGTGAACAAGTATGGTTGTGCCCCGGATGCGGCCGAGACTGTCGACGCGGCTGCGATCGCGCTTGGACAATCGCAGAACCGCGTGTGCAGTATTTACCGCATGCTGGGCGGTTTCCAGCACAGCGGTAAAGAAGAAGGTCAGCCACTCCTCCCAGTCGCCTTCGAATCGGAGCCTTTGCAGCAGATCGTAGTAACTGCTGCGATGCTGTTTGAAATACAACGACAGATAGAGAAGCGGTTCTGACAATACCCCATCTGCCACCAGCATCAGCGTGATCAGCAGCCTACCCAGCCGCCCGTTGCCATCCAGAAAAGGATGAACCGTCTCGAGCTGTACATGGATCAGTGCGGCCTTCACCAGCACTGGGAGAGACTTGTGTTCGTGGTAGAAAATCTCGATCTGGCCCATTAACGACACGACTTCCTCTTTGGAAGCGGGAACCGAAACGGCGTTCCCTGGCCTCGACCCGCCCATCCAATTCTGACTATCGCGAAATTCTCCTGGTCTTTTATCCTTGCCTTTGCCCTTGGCGAGCAGGACCGCGTGAATCTCCTTCATGAGACGAATCGAAATCGGCAAGTCTTGCCTTAGCCTTTTCAGGCCATACTGTAGGGCAGACACGTAGTTCGATACCTCCACAACGTCGTTGCCGGGTACACCGGCAAGTTGGTCGCTCTCGAACAGAAGTAGTTCGGAAAGAGACGACTGCGTCCCTTCAATTTGCGATGACAAGACAGCTTCTTTTCGAAGACAAAAATAGAGGAAGAGTTGTAGATCCGGAAGCAGGCGTGCTAATCCATCGAGACGGCCCAAGGCAAGATTGGCTTTTTCCATCAGGTCGAGGAACTCCGCACTGAATTCGATTGGAGGCGCAGGTGGCAAAGGTTTTGGGATGAGACTCTTGAATACTTCTTGTCGAGGTCCTTGCGGCACGAGTTTTCCTTGCAGGCCTCTGTTCGTATTTCCATTCCCCGGAAACCAATGAAAGCCTAAAAGCTCCCGGAGCTCTTAAGGGTTAGCAACCTAAAGTTTAAATGCAAAAATCGCTTCCAAGCAAGGGCTTAATTAGTGCCGCCCGGCCCTTTGCAGTCAATAAGTTCCGAGAGGCGTTGTACGGCAACTTTGCCGTGGAGAAATTCACGAGCAGTGCCAATCTGCCATAATGTTTGAGATGTCGCACTTCGCCCCGGTTGACGAACAACTCGCATATCTCAAGAAGGGCTCGGCGGAAATCATCCGCGAGGCTGACCTGCGGGCAAAGCTAGAGAACTCGCGCTCGACGGGCAAACCGCTCCGCGTAAAGCTCGGTATGGACCCGACTGCTCCCGATCTGCACCTGGGACACACGGTCGTTTTACGCAAACTCAAACATTTTCAGGATCTCGGACATACCGCCATTTTTCTAATTGGCGACTTTACTGGAATGATCGGCGACCCCACAGGCCGCTCGATCACGCGTCCGCCGCTCACGCGTGAGCAGATCGAGGAGAATGCCGAAACTTACAAGGAGCAGGTTTTCAAGATTCTCGATTCGCAGAAAACTTTGATCGATTTTAACCGGCGCTGGATGGGCCAGTTCACCGCCGATGATTTTGTCCGCCTGATGGCGAAGTACACCGTCTCACAATTGCTGGAGCGCGAAGACTTTCACCAACGATTCAAGGGTGAAAAGCCTATTTCTGTGCATGAATTGCTCTACCCGCTGGTGCAGGGATACGACTCGGTCGCGCTCGAAGCCGATGTGGAACTCGGCGGCACCGACCAGAAATTTAATCTGCTGGTGGGCCGCGAACTGCAACGTGCTTACGGCCAGGAATCGCAGGTGGTGCTGACCACGCCGATTCTCGAAGGGCTCGACGGCGTGCAGAAGATGTCAAAGTCGCTTGGCAATGCAATTGGCATTCACGAACCACCGCTGGAAATGTACGGCAAGGTAATGAGCATCTCCGACGAGATGATGTGGAGGTATTATGAGCTGCTTACGGATGTGCAGGTCGCCGACATCGAGAAAATAAAGCGCGAAGCGCATCCGATGCAAACGAAGAAGGATTTGGCCAGGCGAATCGTAACGGATTTTCATTCGGAGGAAGCGGCTGCTAAGGGTGCAGAGGATTGGGCGAAGCAGTTTCAGGACCATGAGTCCCCGACGGTAATCGAGCTAGTACAGGTGAAGCTCGATGACGTGAAGACTGAACCGGTCACTGAAGGTCAGTGGCAGATCAGGTTAGACAAACTACTGTACAAGGCTGGATTTGCGAACTCGATCAGCGAGGCGCAACGCAAGTTGAAGCAGGGATCGGTGCAAATTGCGGGCGAAGTTAAAACGGAGGTCTGGTATAGCGCTATGAGCGGCGGGTCTCCTTTCGACGTTAGGATTGGAAGAACTATGAAAAAAGTCCATATCGTTCCCTAGAGGCGATGTCATGCAGCATGGCTCATGTGGGGACAGCTGCCCTCGGCTGTCCGGGAGAGTGAAGCTCGGGTACGCGAATGCTCCTCCAACCGGGCCAATCTGGACACGCGACCCCCCTGACCTTTTGGGGGCCCGTTTCCCCGCGGTCTAGTTCGGCCACCATCTGCGCATCCCCGAAGTGGATTACTTCCAGCGGCACGGGTGGGCGTGGAAACCGAGACCATGCTTGGTGTTTATGCCAACGGCGAATACGTCTGCCACGCCCCTGTCGAAGTGGGCGTTGGACGCGAGGCCAACTGAGGGTGCTCACACTCTAACCAGCAGGTGCTAAACTTTCCTAATGCCTGAACGACATTCTCGCACCCTGCTCTGGATTCTGATTGGCGGAGGAGCATTCTTCCTCTTCGTGCTGGCGGTGTTTTCTGTTGTTTACCTGACACTGCACGCCGGCGGCAATGAGGCGGGGTTCGGCGGATTTGGCGACCGCATCGGGGTGGTCGACCTCGAGGGAGTGATTCTTTCACCGCAGCCGGTGGTCGGTGAGCTGAAGAGGTTTGCCGACGACTCTTCCATCAAAGCGATCATTCTGCATGTGAACTCGCCTGGCGGCGGTGTGGCCGCATCCGAAGAGATTTATCGCGAGGTCAAGCGCGTCCGCGAGGAGAAAAAGAAGAGCGTTGTCGTTTCCATTGAAACCGTCGGCGCCAGCGGCGCTTACTATATCGCCTCCGCTTCGAACAAAATTTATGCCGATCAGGGCAGCATCGTAGGTTCGATCGGTGTAATCGCGCAGTGGGTGAACTACGGAGATTTGCTGAAGTGGGCCAAGCTGAAAGATGTCGTAATCAAAACTGGAGAATTTAAAGATACCGGCAATCCCGCCCGCGACCTCACGCCGGCGGAGCAGGCCTATATGCAGTCGTTGATCGATAATATGTTCGGACAATTCGTTCATGCGGTGGCCGATGGCCGGGGCATAAAGTTCGATGACGTGAAAGCAATCGCCAACGGCAAGGTTTGGACCGGCGAGCAAGCACTCTCGATGAAGTTAATTGATAACGTGGGCGACTTTGAATCGGCAGTGAAAGACACCGCGAAGTCGGTTGGGATTTCTGGGGAACCGACGCTGGTGCATCCGGACAAAGATCGCAGGACGCTGCTCGACTTTCTCCTGGGCGATGTCGCAAGGTTTCTTCCGGATCGGGAGAAAATGCTGGAGCAGCAGGTTGGGTTCTACTACTTATGGAAATGAACCTGGCTGGTTCCGAACCTGCGACTTGCGTACAACCCCTGAAATTTGAGAAGGTTATGGGTTGCCGCGGTGGAATAGGTCGGTTCAAGAGCGGTGGCGTCCCGGCGAAACTCCGGTCGGGCGCAAAGGGGAGCTATGACCAAAGCCGATTTGATCGATGAAGTCTCGCGTTTAGCCGAACTTACGCGTAAAGACAGCGAAGTAATCGTGGAGACTATTTTTGACAGTGTGGTGCGCTCCTTGTGCGCGGGGGACAAGATCGAGATACGAGGCTTTGGCAGCTTCCGAACCCGCCAGCGCAAGCCGCGCATGGGCCGCAACCCCAAGACCGGTGAAAAAGTCGAAGTGCCAGCGAAAAAAATCCCTTTCTTCAAGCCCAGCAAAGAGTTAAAGGACCTAGTGAACGAGGGGGGTGCGGACGCGACCGCGGCGCCGCCGTCTCCTGCAGCGCCGACCGCACCGCCCACGGCGTAAGCATATAGAAGTAAAACCCGGAAGCTAGAGAAACCGGAGGGCGTTTTTCCTCGCTGCCCTCCGATTCTGGCTTCGCATCAGCCTCGGCTGCCAACCACGGCCAACATCCGTCCGGTCGAGCCCTTTTCGGCACGATGGGAAAACAATAGGTCTGTGCGGCAATGAGTGCATGGCATCGAGGCCTCAATATTTTTCCTCAGTACCCCAACGGCCAAGAGTTGCTGATGATTCGCTTCCGCCAGGTCGAGAAATATCTTTTTGGGTAAAACACCATGGCCGGGTGCTCGCGCCGTGAGAAACAACATAGGATATTTTTCGCGTACTGGATCGGACTCTTCAACCTCGTGAAACAGCTTCGCCGCATACCCGAACTGCGATTCAAACTGCTCGCGAAGTTCCTCGCCGACTTCGTAACAGCAGCCATGAATGCCGGGGCCGATTATGGCCCGGAGATCCCGTGGACGGCTGTCGAAGCGGCAGCGCATCTCCCCCACTCCCTTCTCGACAATTCGTTTGAGAGTGCCCCGCCAACCCGCATGAAACACTCCCACTGCCCGGCGCTTCGGGTCAACCAGGATGACGGGTAGACAATCGGCGGTCTGAATGCCGACCAACAAATCAGGAGTCGCCGTGATCAGGCCATCGCCCACAAGGTGAGCGTCAGGTGCCGAGGAGTCGACGATGTGAACAATGTCGGAGTGAACCTGGCGGAGTGTGAACAGCGGTAGGGACTCACCTCTGACGCCGAGTTCACCCAGAAACGCGGCACGGTTGCGTTCGACAGCAGCTCTTGAGTCATCTTTGGTGAAACCCAGGTTGAGGGCGTCTCCTCCGTAAGCGCGCGAGAATCCCCCCAGGCGGGTGGAAAATCCGTGGACCAGCCACGGTAATTTGCTCAAGGACTCAGAGCGAAGTATGGTGATTTTGCCTTGCTTGGAACGCCGAGTCGGCACCGAATTATGTTACCCGAAGCGTGTCTCCCACGGGGTCAGAGCTTGCGCCTTGGCATTACTGACAGTCGGTCCAGCGTTGCCGCACGCCGGACAGAAACGTTTGCTTGTCCTCTTTCATTTGCCGGACGAGCGCTTGATTGCCTGTATCCTCGTGCGCGGCTGCCCAAAGCACCATCTCAGTGAGTACGGGTGCAAGATCGATTCCCTTTTCGGTTAGACGGTATGTCACTTTACGTCGATCCGACGGATGTGTCTCTGCCGCGATGATTCCATAAGCGACTAGTTTACGGAGCCGATTCGCCAAGATATTTGTCGCAATGCCCTCGTAGCACTCCATGAATTCCTTGTAGGTGCTCGCACCTCTCAGCATCATGTCGCGAATGATTAACAGCGACCAGTGGTCCCCCAACATCTCCACCGAAGCATTCAGCGGGCACTCCGACCGACGCTCCGCCTTTCGCTTTTTCCTCATGCTCTAAGGTAAATTACTTACTTGCATACTGCAAGTAAGTCTTGCTAATCTAGCCTCCTCAATGGTTGCATCATGATGATCCGCAGCCGAGTTCGCGTATTGAAAAACCAACAACGGCACGGCACTCGAGGTTGAGCTCGCCAAGTGCTTAACAAAGCCAAGTGCTTAACAAAATCGATCACGAATAAAGGACATTGTCATGGGCAGACCCGTGGTTCACTGGGAGTTGATGTCGAGGAGTCCTGAGAAAATAGCGACTTTCTACGAGAAAACTTTTGACTGGAAAATCAGGCATGTACCCGAGATCAACTACCGCTTCGTCGAGACCGATAGTGGCGCCGACGGGCGCACTGGCATCAACGGCGGAATTCTGAAACCGCCCCGACCAGAGCCCTGGCCGGGCAATATGACGTTGTACGTTGACGTCGATGACCTCGCCGCATATCGGAAGAGAGTCGTCGCGGCGGGTGGCACGATTCACGTCGAAGAACAGGAAGTGCCACGAATGGGCTGGTTCAGTTTATTTGCAGATCCCGAGGGCAGAATGATGGGGCTCTGGAAGAGCCAAGCCCAGATGTCGTGAGGTTCAGGAACCCGATTCATAGGAGAGAAGACATTGCAAAAGATAACCCCGTTCTTGTGGTTCGACGACAAGGCCGAAGAAGCGGCAAACTTCTACGTCTCCATTTTCAAGAATTCAAAGATTCACTCCGTTTCTCGGTATGGCGAAGCGGGGCCGGGACCAAAAGGGTCAGTGAGGACCGTCGGTTTTCACCTTGAGGAACAAGGATTCATCGCACTAAACGGGGGCCCGACATTCACTTTCTCGCCGGCCATATCCTTCCTCGTGGATTGCAAGACTCAGCAGGAAGTAGACGATCTATGGGACAAGCTCTCGGCCGGCGGAGACCAGATGCAATGCGCATGGCTGAGAGACAAGTATGGCGTGACGTGGCAGATTGTCCCCAGAGTTTTGCGCGAGCTCATCGAGGACAAAGACCCGGTGAAATCGCAGAGGGTCGTTAGAGCGATGATGCAGATGGTCAAGATTGACATTGAGGCTTTGCAGCGGGCATACCGGGGAGAATAAATCGAGCAAAGGAGAAAAAATGGCTACCAGTACGGTTGAACATCCGAAAGTCGTGTCACGAGCCGAGTGGCTTGCAGCGCGCCGAGCCCACCTCAAGCGTGAAAAAGAACTCACCCGCGCCTCTGATGAACTGAGCCGGCTACGCCGCGAATTGCCGTGGGTGAAAGTTGAAAAGCCGTATGTCTTCGACGGGCCGAACCGCCAGGAAACACTCGCCGACCTTTTCGGCGGGCGCTCGCAGTTGATTATCAAACATTTCATGTTTGGCCCGGGATGGAAGGAAGGTTGTGTGGGCTGCTCGTTTGGCGCCGACCACGCTGAGGCCGCACTCGTGCATCTGGAAAATCACGACGTGGCACTGGTTGCCGTTTCAAGAGCGCCTGCGCCCGAGATTGAGGCGTTCAAGAAGCGCATGGGCTGGCATTTCAAGTGGGTGTCGTCACACAATAACGACTTTAACCACGACTACCACGTATCCTTCACGAAGGAGGATGCCGCAAAAGGCAAGGTTTTCTACAACTATGAGATGACCGACTTCGTTAGCGAGGAATTGTCGGGCCTCAGCGTGTTTTACAAAGATGCCGGCGGCAACATCTTCCACACCTACTCCTGTTACGCGCGCGGCGACGAAAAAGTTGTGAGCGCCTACATGCTGCTCGACATAACACCCAAGGGCCGCAATGAGACTGGTCCGAACGGGAACCTTTCCGACTGGGTTCGCCACCATGACAGGTATGGTGCCAGCGGTTTTGTCGATACCACTGGACGCTACCGGGAGTTGAAGAGCGCACAACCGTGTTGCCACGAGGAGTGACTCCGGCAGACCAAGTTGTTCGCCTCGGGGTTATCGTGCTTTATTACGAAAAGGCGCGGCCAAGTAATATTTCGAGCGCCTGTCGATTTCCACAGGGCATAGACGACAAAGATAGTACCAGCCGACGCGGATGCTCATGATTGCCGGATGTGGCGTCGCACTATGGAAACAATGACGGCGCCTCGGTGCACTCTATGAACAAGCGAACGAAACTATAAGGAGACGAGCAAAATGGATGCAAAACCCACGCACGAACAAGCACAACTTCACATGCAGATCTATGAACAGCGCCGAGACGCGCGACTCCGCCAGGCGCGCGATTGGTTCTTCAAGAACTACGTCGCGGAGAACATTGACGACGCGATGCGAATCGCAGCTCCGGGAACGGAGGGAGGCACGTTCGCGATGATGGTGCTTACCTATTGGGACCAGGCCTGCGCAATGCTCAATTACGGACTACTTCACGAAGACCTGTTCTTTGAGACCACTGGCGAGTTCTTCGGGGTATGGGAGAGCGCGAAGGTGGTAGTCCCGCAAATTCGCGAGCGGTTTCAGAACCAGCATTTTCTCGGACACTTGGAGAGGGCGGCACACCGATACGAAGCCTGGATCGAAAAGCGCTCTCCCGGCCACCTTGCTGCCATGCGGCAGATGATGAAACAAATGCGTAGTCAGGTGGCGAAAGCGGCGTGAGGACTTGATTCTGGAAGCCGAGTGGAACCTGCCCTTCAAAACCTCACGGAGGGTGGGAGTCCTCTTTGTCGAGATCAGGCGGTAGTCAAACTAACTGCGCGGAGTTCAGAGGACGGTTAGAAAATCCCAATGACATTGGCCGCAATCTGGCTGCGTTGTCTTCCTGAGGCCGGGGCGTCTTGCCTGGGCGCTACAGGCACAGACTCCGTCTTGTTCGGTTCTCCGGAGAGCGGTACGGTAGACAGCAGAGTCGTTCCGCTGCTACCGGAGTGGATTGTGAAATCGCCGCCGAGCTCTTTCACACGCTCGCGGATGCCGGCCAATCCCACGCCCGAGCCAGTTCCCGTGCGCTGAAACCTCTCCATTACCGCTTGTGGAATTCCTTGACCAAAATCGCGGATTTCGAGTGTGACGCGCTCGCCGAGTCGCTCGAATTTAACTTCGATATTTTGGCTTCCGGAATGGCGCTGCGCATTGATGAGTCCCTCCTGCAGCGCGCGGAACAATGCCAGTTCCACAACCTCGGGCATGCGAGCAACCGTCGATATTCCCACAGGCTGGCTGTCGAGATGAGAAAAATTGGTCTTAATATCGAGAGACGTGCGCTTGGCAAAGCCGTCGATGAACCAATGGGCGGCCGCTTCGAAGCCCGCCTCATCCAGTAGGGGTGGATGCAACAGATAAGACATGGCCCGGATGCTGCAGACGGCATGGTCAACGAGCTTCCGGGTTTCTTGCAGTATGGGCGAAGGCTTTCCCTCGTTGTGAATCAATGCTATGTCGAGGTTGATTTGCGCCGCTGCAAGCCACTGGCCCAAGCCGTCGTGGAGTTCGCGGGCGATACGCCTGCGTTCTTCGTCCTGCACCCGCATTATCCTTGCGGAAAGTAGACGCAAGGCCAGAGTTCGCTTTTCAACCACTGACTCCAGTTCATCGTGCGCCTGTTGCAGCTCTCCCGCGGCTCGCTCTCGCTCTTCCAGATGGTCGCGAATTTCATACTGCCGAAGTCGCGAACGGATCGCGGTGCGGACGCTGCTGACCAGCGTGGCCGGACGCAGCGGCCGCTCGATCAAACTAATATTTCCCATGGGGGTGCGCGAGCGAACCTTCATCTCGGTATAAGCAGTAGTCGCGCCGCTCCCTGTGAGAACGATAATGGGAAAGTCCGACCAAGCCGGCTGCGCAGCAACGCTGCGCCCGAGGAACTCGATGCCTTCCTTGTCCAGCGCCTCCTCGGCAACAATGGCCGCTCCGGCTCCTCCCCCAACGCAGCGAGCAATGGCCCCGACTGCATCGACCACGTTTACCGGGATCCCCGACCGCTCCAGGACTTCGCGCACAAGTACGGCATCCTTGCCAAAGGGAGCCAGTACCAGAACCTGGTAATCAATATGGGGAAAAGTGGCCATCGCTCTGCTCAACTCTCCTTCATTCCCCCCAGAAATATGGGCGTGCCGGTGAACACCCCCTGAAAATCATGCAGAGGGCGTCCAATGTGAATCCGATCCGGTCCCAGCTTGAGCTCGCGGATCGTGTGCTCGTGGCTTCCGCTGCGCCTCTTAATCGTTGAAATCGCCTGTCGGACCTCCCCCTGATTCTCGAAGTAGCGCAACAGCAAAATATTGTCCGCTAGATAGCTCACGTCAACGGCACTCTGCAGCGGGGAACCGATCGTGCCGGCTTGCGCGAGCACCATCAGTGTAAGCACGCCGCGATTGCTGAGATATTTCAAAAGTTCGTGAAGATGCACCGCTAGAAACTGCTCTCCCGGCATGGATTGCAGGTATCCGTTCAGGCTATCGAGCACAACGATGCGCACGTTTCGATTTTCTACGTGTCGCTGAACGCTCGGAACCACTTCTCCGGGCGTCATCTCGGCGGGATCGACGCGCTGAATGGTGATTTTACCGCTCCTCAAATGCGGCCGAATATCGATGCCCAGCCCAGCAGCACGCGTGATTAGGGTATGCGGGGCTTCTTCGAAACTGAACATCGCGCAAGCCTCTCCTCGTTCGGCGGCGGTTGCCGCCCATTGCACCGCAAGACTCGTCTTGCCACATCCCGCGGGGCCAATCAAGAGAGTGCTGGTGCCGCGATCGAGCCCGCCCCCGGTTAGGGCATCGAGTTCGGCGATGCCGCTGGAAACGGCCTCTGCAGGCTGCTCCGAACGGGAGTCGGCCGCCACCAGCCTGGGGAACACCACCACGCCCCCGGTTACGATCGCATAGTCGTGAAATCCTTCCCGATATGCCGTACCGCGCAGCTTCACAATTTCGATTTGCCGGCGCGTCTTTCCGTATTCACGGGGCACTTTGTCCATACTGATGACGCCGTGCACAATGCTGTGGAGTTGCAGATCGGGATCGCGTGAGCTGTGGTCATCCAGCAGCAATGCGGTGCACTTTTGATCGGCCATGAAATCTTTCAGTAACAAGATCTGGCGGCGGTAACGCAAGGGATCTTTCGCCAGCATGCGCAATTCGCTGAGTGCGTCAATCACAAGCCGGTCAGGACGCACCCGCTGAATTTCTTTAACAATGCGCTGCATGCGATCGTTAAGTTCCACTTCGGCGGGATGGAATACCGTGTACTGTTGCTCGGGAAGCAGATCGCCTTCGTCGGGCGGCAACTCTACGATCTCAATGTTATCCAGCAGCATTCCGTGGGACTGGGCGGCATGCGCCAGGTCTGTGCGAGATTCCGAGAGAGTGATGTAAAGAGCGCGTTCCCCCTTGCTGGTGCCCTCTCGAACGAACTGCAGCGCGAGTGTCGTTTTCCCGGCGCCGGGATCGCCCTCGACCAGATAAATTCGACCCTTGGGGAAGCCGCCACTCAGAATGTTGTCCAAACCCTCGCATCCGCTGTTCACGCGAGTATCGGATTGCCTATCGAGAGTCGTGTTAATTCCGTCGCCGGCAGTTGCCAAGTTGCCTCCGGAGAATTACGTCTATTGCGCTCTCGGACGCGTTGTGGTTGAGCGGATAGCGAGATACAAGCTTCCCGCAGATCAACTTGGTGATCTACTTCAGATTTGTGAGCGGCCAAAAAAGTTGCCACCGATTAACCGGCGGAGCCATTGCCGGTTATGTATCAGGGCCGTTGCTGATTGTTGTAGGGACTTTACCGTAGAAGCCCTGTAGGTGAGGAGCGCCAACTGCAGTCGCTGGAGGCCAGAACCGGCACTCGCAAAAGCGACGTCCGGTGAAATGCTCGCGTCCCGGGCATTTGCCCAGGGTCGCGCCCGTCCGCTATAGTTTTCTTAGCCGTGTTTGAAGATTTCACAGCCACCGACCGCTGGACGAAGAAGCCGGTTCATTGCGTCTATCAGGCCCTGATCGTGGCGATTGCCACGCGGCATGCCGATGCCGTCGACATTAAGTTCCTAGTCGGCGGCAGAACCGTCTGGGTGGCAGTGCCGCATCCGGCATGGGTCGAGTATAAGAAGCGCACCGGCAAGCTAATTACCGATTCGCTGGCTGTCGAAATTGCCGGCCATTACTTAAAATCCGCGCTCGAAGCTGGCGAAGGTTTGGGCTGCGAAATGTACTCGCTCTCAGTCGCGGAAACGCTTTCCCACCTGGAGTCCGCAGTCGCCGCGATGCAGGCGCCAGCCCTGGCATAGAATCGCGCGCGACTCCGGATCGGAAGTCTGGCTGCCAGGCCATTTCTTTCTTTGCCGGATGACATGTCAGTGCTCATCCAAGGGCGCAGCGGTACCGTCTGACCACTTGCCGACCGGAAGCATAAACACGGTGAGTCGGTCTTCAGTGGCTTCGGATCCTATAAGCGGAGAGCCTGGCAAGTTTGCACCCCAAGCTGCCGTCTCTGTGAGTGGAACGAAAAACATCAGGTGCGGATGCCAGTGCCCGTCACGGTCGTTCAAATACCCATGCCGGGACATCATGTAGCACATCGCGCCGGATTCCAGTGCGGGCAAGTCCTTCTTATCGAGAGCAGTTTTGATCTCCTCGAGCATCTGAGCCTTGGATCGACCCGCCAAGACCAACTCGGTTTTCCTGATCGTGAGAGGGACAAAGGTTCGCACCGCCGCCGGATTGAAGCAGATTGGAGCTCGCAGCCTGGGATTCCAGAAATCGGGGTCGTCGCTTCCGGCGGTCCATGATCGTTCCACCAAGCAGACGAAACCGTTCTTGCCTTGGACCGCCGTTTCGTAAGCATGCCGGCCGAGGACCATGACCTCGGCATCCTTAGAGATGGATTCCGGGGCCGCGCTCCGCGCCAGTGCTATCTCGTCGTTTCGTTCCATCATGTATTGGTCGAGCGGAGCCATGATCGGATAGGGTGCCTTGATGTCCTGTGCTTGCGCTTTCCAGGCCGCGCCCAGCACGACAACCAACGCGAAGCTTCTCACTGCAAACGTGCTAAGAGCGTTCTGCCTCATTGATTTCTCCTGATGTGGATTCTTCAGATGGAAACTAGATGGTTCGTGCTTCCTCGGACTGTTCGATAATACGTTGACATCAAACGCTCGCGGTTCCACGGCGTCTGCTTCACCAAAAGCTCCTTGCGTATGCCACCGTACTAATCGTTAGAGGTTCAACGTCAGAGGTTCAAGGTCACCTTTGCGTGCTCCACTACCTCGCTCCATCTTGGGTCGGGCGATCCGTTGGCGGCGTATTCGTCGTGCCAGTTCCACCATTTGTATGGCGGGGTCTGCGGGTAACCCTCCGGCGAATCCTCCCACTCCTCCTGGCGACCGAGCGCAGTTATGTCGAGGCAGCTCCAAGTGCTCCCCATCGCCTCGTCGCCGCGGTTGTTGATGAATAGGTGCGGTATACGTTATCGCGGTCGCGGATGAACGCGTTCGTGCCGTGCCACTCGTTCACACCGAAGTCGGTGTCGAAGCTGTCGGTGATGGTGTACCACGGGATCTTCCAGCCCATTCGTGCCTTCACGCGCTCGACGTCTGCCTGCGGCGCGCGCGAGACGAATACGAGAGTGGTGTCGCGGGCATTCAGATGGGCGAGATGGGCGACCTGATCCGCCAAGAAGGAGCAGCCGCGGCAGGCATGCTCGGGCCAACCGAACACACCAGGCTCGAAGAAGGCGCGGTAGACGATCAACTGACGGCGGCCCTCGAACAAGTCGAGCAGGCTCGCCTTGCCCTTAGGCCCGTTGAACTCGTACTGTTTCTCAACTGCCAGCCACGGCATGCGCCGACGCTCGGCGGCCATCCCGTCACGGGCGCGAGTCAATTCCTTCTCCTTCGCGAGTAGTTGCTGGCGCGTAGCCTCCCACTCGTGTGGCGATACGATCGGTGGCGTTGCAATATTGTTAGTCGACATCTTGACTGCTCCTTTCATTCGAGGTCGGAGTGTTTTCTGTTGAACTGCCCTTTTTGCGGGACATTTTCAAGGCAAGCGTTGCCAGCCCTCCGGTAGAGACCGCGCCGGCAACGATTAATCCCATGGTCGAAATACAGAACGGACACATCGTTGTTCCCTCTCAGGTGGCGAAGCTTAACCGCTAAGCCATCTCTATAGGTGTGACGCGTAAGGCTGGACGATTTCTACAGGGCGGCTAAAGAATTTTAGAACTTTTTTTGGAGTGGGAACCCTCTTACGGCGGGATCTTCGGCCAGGCCGATGGCTCGGTCGTAAGCGTCTAAGGCCGCAGGCCTTTTCCCTAACCGTTGCACGAGGTGAGCGCGCGCTGCCCAGTACGGCTGATAGTCAGAGACGAGGTCCAATTCAATCGCATCCAGAACCGCCAGTCCCGCTTGAGGTCCATTCACTTCGGCAATCGCCGCGGCGTATCCGGTTCGCGTGCCCAGTGTCGGTGAGATACGGATCAGACTTTCATAGAAGAGAGCGATCGCCGCCCAATCAATCCGACCCGTGCGCGCTCGTTCGGCGTGGACCGACTGAATTGCAGCGAGCCGACTCTTTTGCTTCTCCAGAAAGATTCCACGGACGGCGACGTTGGCGACTAAGTTTCCGGATGAACGGCTCAAATTGCTTTTCGTGTGTGCTCAACCTGCGATCGATCCGGCCATGCACACACCTCTTATGCTGCAGACTGTCCTCGGCCTAGGGAAGCTCTGAGCAACCATCGATTTTGAAGGCGGCGGGAATTTCAGGACCTGCACAGGTCACGAACTCCCCCCGTATTGCTTGCGGCCTCACCGAACCCGCTATTTACGCGAGGTCCA